>Ga0209863_10000018_pt1 | contig 98145 bp, 65 predicted proteins | sample OrgsoiDNA2013046_FD_185796 | JGI IMG/M metagenome (GOLD analysis project Ga0209863, IMG submission 185796) | Permafrost soil microbial communities from the Arctic, to analyse light accelerated degradation of dissolved organic matter (DOM) -... | ecosystem: Environmental > Terrestrial > Soil >...
TGGCGCCGGGCTTTTTATTTTGTTAGCGCGAACGCCACAAAACTATCTCCGGACTCAGTATGAAGTTTTCCACCGCCGCAGGCAATCACGATATATTGTTTGCCATTTATTTCATAAACGGCCGGTGTCGCAAAGCCTGCCTTTGGCAATTGTGTCTCCCATAGCAGTTTGCCCGTTCTTTTATTAAAGGCTCTGAACTTTGCATCTTTTGTGGCGGCTATAAATAAAAGTCCCCCGGCTGTAACCACGGGACCACCATAGTTTTCGGTTCCTGTCTGCGGGCGGCCGGCAAACGCGCTGTCATTATTTCCCAATACTTCTTTCCATTTTATTTCTCCGCTGTTCAGGTCTATAGCTGTCAGGGTGCCCCAGGGTGGAGCGATTGCGGGAAGTCCGGATTTGGAAAGGAATTTATTGTACCCTGAAATCGTGTACGGAATCTGTCGAAATTTTTCCAGTTCACTCAATTCTTTATGATATGGTTTTTTCTGATCTGCTTTGATATTTAGAACATACGATGCAATGGCTTCTTTATCTTCTTCCTTTAGAAAAGAAAAGGACGGCATCATCCTTCTTCCGGCACTGATAAAATGAACGAACTGATCCTTATCCATTTTCTTATTTTCATCCCGTATCGATGGATTATTTCCGCTTCCTTTCCGGTCGGCGCCATGACAGGACACGCAATTCTGCCGGAATAGTTGCTCTCCCGCTTCGACATATGTCATGTTTAATTTGGATGTGTTGTCAACATCAATCATTTTTATTATCCAGGCCGTTTCATTGGCGTTGATAAATAAAGTGGCATCCGATGGATCCACGGCCGGGCCGCCCCACTCCGCTCCTCCGTCGAGTCCGGGAAACGTGATAGTTCCTTCTTTGGATTGAGGTGTGAACAACTTCCCCGTATGATAGGTTGCCAGCTTTGCTTTTACATCTGCATATTCTTCGGGCGAGAGATAAGGATTGATATCTTTTTCGGTCATGGATTGCCTCACGAAGGGCATGGGTTTTTGCGGAATCGGCTGACTTGGCCATATTTTTTCTCCTGTCATTTCCGTTACCGTATCCACGGGCATTTCAACGATGGGAAATAGTGGTTCACCATTTTCCCGGTTAAACAGAAAAACAAAACCGGTCTTCGTAGTTTGCGCGACGGCGTCGATATTTTTTCCATTATGCGTGACCGTTAGTAATACGGGAGCTGATGACGGATCCCTGTCCCAGATATCATGGTGAATGTATTGAAAATGCCATATCCGTTTTCCGGTATTGGCATCCAGTGCCAGCAGGCAATCGGCAAACAAGTCGGAGCCTCTTCTTTTTCCACCATAAAAGTCCATGGAAGCAGAACCGATCGGTATATAGGCGATGCCGGTTTTTTGATCGATGATCATGCCCATCCAGTTATTAGCGCCGCCGGTCGTCTTCCAGGCATTTTTGTCTTCCCAGGTTTCATAACCAGGTTCCCCCGGATAGGGAATAGTATGAAAGATCCATTCCTGTTTGCCCGTTCTGACATTATACGCCCGGATATGTCCGGGAGCAGCATCCATTCCCTCTGACACGCGGGTGCCAGTCAGTACCAGGTCCTTGTAGACTGTCGGTGCTGAGGTAGCGGTAACAAAAAGATCCCCCGCATCCACACCCAGACCCTCCCGCAAATCCACCTTACCTCTTCTTCCAAAGGAATCTATTGCTTTTCCCGTTTTGGCATCAACAGCGCGCAGAAAGGGTCCGGCCGAATAAAAAATTCTTTCATCTCCCGCTCCGTCTGTCCAGTAAGCAACCCCGCGGTTGTTATTTAAATTAAAAAAAGCTTTTTTTTCACCCGGAACGGTATCGAAAGGCCGGTAAACCCATTTCTCCTTTCCTGTTTCTGCATCAAGGGCAAAAAGTTTTTGTTGGGGAGACGTGCCATATAAAACACCGTTTATGATAACGGGGTTACATTGTATTTGTGAATGGGCCGCGGTGTCCACATCGCCTGTATGATATGTCCATGCTACCTGGAGCTGTTGCACGTTATTTGTGTCCACCCGGGTCAGGCTGGAGTATTTATTTCCGGTAGCATTTCCGTTTACCGACTGCCAGCCCTGATAAGGATCCGGTTTTGAGTTGCAGGACGTAATAAAAAAAATAAATCCTGCAAGCAGGATGAATTGCAGATGATTCATTATTAAATGGCGGCACATCGTTTGGATTGTTTACTTAAAGGTAATTGTTTACGCTTAACGTCTTCGATTGATGGTTTATAGTTTATGGTTTATGGTAGATGGTGTTTTGTCTTACCATACACCATAAGCCATACACCATAAACCAAAACGTTCATAGATCAACTCCTGAAATTAAAATGAAAGCATGCTGCACTCCCCGGTAATTATTATAAATCAGAATGCGCCGTATCGGTTCTGATTCGGCCAATTTTTTTATCAGCAAGGCTGGAAGGGTACCGCTTTCCAAAATCTGAATGGATAGCCAGCAGGCAAAGGAAGAGGCCGTACAATATTCTCCGCAGAAATGTTTAAACCGGGCAACCGTAACGGCTCCTTCGAAAAAAGTCTCCACCGTTTCAAAGTATGGAGCAAGTCGTTCATCTCCGTTTTCTCCTGTTAATAATACATCCGGCATTTCGCCAGCGGGTAAATTATCAGAAATAAATTTTTTCAGTGTTTTCAGTACAAGCGCCGGATCTTCTGTATGTATTGTTTTTACCGCGGTTAGTTGCGCAACGGCACCTGCAGCCTGATTATTCATCCATACCATAAATGATCCTTCACCAGCAATGGTTCCCTTGGCACTAACCTGAAAAAGATCCGTATTCGATACCGATTCATCCCGATACCACCCGGCGATACGGTCGATATTATAATTGTAAGCAGATATTTCGTCTGTGCAACCTAAAATATATCCATTCTCCGGATATTCCCTTAATAACATGACGACGTCCACCAATGCACTTTCAAATGCCAGACCGCGGTGAACGTGTGTAATATTATAATTATGATTTTTTGTTACGAGTGCGATCTGCGCCGCTGCCGCATTGGATGTGCTCTGAACAAAACTGGCCGGCGTTAGCAATCCTTCCTTGTATTCCAGGATCTGGTTTAAGAATTTGATGCAGTCTTCCATTCCGCCATTTGCCGTTGCGATGACGAGTCCATCGGGTGGTGGAAAATTTTCCAATAAGGGAAGTGCCGCGCCGACTGCCATTCGGACGGACTTGCCCATCCTCCTTCTTGCCCCCGCCGGTATTCCCGGATATTCCGGTTCTATTACTTCCAGCAGATTGTTTTTTGATATCCTGATTCGTGAGAGATCCGCTTCCGGAAAACTATTTTGTGGCGATATGCAGCTAGATTGATGAAAATAAGCCATGCATCAGGTTTTTGAAAATATCAGCGTACTGCAGTTGCCACCGAATCCAAAGGAATTCGACATAACATGCAGGATTTTTTGTTGTGCAAAACGGAGGACGGGTATGAGGCCTGTTTCAGGAATTGGATGTTCAAACGATAAAGAGGGGTATATTTCCTGGTGAACCAGATTCAGGATCGAATATACGGCCTCTATGGCACCGGCTGCCCCGAGTGTATGTCCTGTAAAAGATTTGGTGGAAGAAAACGAAGGAACATTTTCAAATAATCGCAGCATGGCACGGCTTTCAGTTTCATCGTTATTTTCTGTCCCCGTTCCGTGTGCATTAATATGACTGATTTCTTTTTCATGCAGGGCACTGCTTTCCAGCGCTTCCTTCATGGAAAGAAAAGGTCCGTCTCCTTCCGGAGAATTGGAAGAAGAATGGTATGCGTCGTTTTTATTTCCATAACCCGACAATGAAGCATAGTTTTTTTTCCCCTGCGCGTCCTCTTCTTTTTCCAGCACGAGGAAAGCGGCGCCTTCACCCAGATTCAATCCATTGCGATCGCGGTCGAAAGGCGCACAGGGACGGGAAGACAGAATATTTAGTGCATTGAATCCATTGATAGTAAATTTCGCGAGGCTCTCGGCTCCCCCGACAATTGCCCGTTTGGCAAATCCATGGCGGATCAGTCTGGCTCCGTAGAGAATTGCGTTTGCAGAAGAAGAACAGGCCGTATTGATGGTGCTTACTTCTCCCAAAATACCAAACCGTTCCTGGATGGCCATGGTGACTGACGCATAGTCGTACGAAGACAGATAAGAGGTGCCTTTATCTTTTGCCAGGGCGTCGTGATATAGTTCATCTGTCAGGCACATTCCACCAACCGTCGTCGCTCCTATCAGCGCTGTTTCTGTTGATGACAACTCGTCTTGCGACAGGCCGCTGTCCCGGATGGCTTCCGTTGCAGCATGAAGGGCAAATAATGAAGTCCTGGTGATGGACGGACAAAGTTCTTTACCGAACAATTTTTTGTTCAGTTCTTCCGTACTATGTTTGACTTCAGCTGTTGGTAATTTTCCTGCGTAGGCGGTCTGATAAAATTGGATATGGCCTATTCCACTGCGCTCCTGCTGAAGAGAATCCCTGTTTTCTTTTACAGAATCTCCAATGGCACTAATCAGGCCCATGCCTGTGATAACGATCCTGCTCAATTGAAGGGGTTTACTTGGTTCTGTTTTTTTCGATATACGCTACCATGGTGTTGATGTCAGTCAGGATTTTCCTGCCTTCCTTCGGATCCTGGATATTGATGCCATATTCGCGGGATAATAAAACGATCAATTCGATAGAGTCGATGGAATCCAGGCCAAGCCCTTCTCCAAATAAAGGTTCATCGTCTTTAATGTCGTCCGGTTTAACTGTCGTCAGATTCAGAAAATGGATAATCTGTTCCTTCACCTGCCGCTTTAAGTCAGCTGTTTCCATCGTTTTTTAAATTAAATTTTTCTTCTTTAACCCGTACAGAGTGAATAGTTGAATGAGCACGGTTATGCCCAATAAAGATAGAATATTCAACCATATGTCACTCAGTTTTCCACCTTCCAGAAAAAGTCCGTAATAAGATTCCAGCGCCCAGTGCAGGGGAGAGATCTGAAGAACTTTTTGTAAATGCGCGGGCATGGCAAAAGAAGGAACGATCAATCCGCCAAGCGCCGCCAGAATCAGAATAGATATGGCACCGAATCCATTGGATTGTTCGGCAGTATTGGCAAATACACCCACGCAGATCGCATAACTAACCGCACAGTAACCGCATACGAGGGTTACGAGGAATAAGCCCCCGATATCTTTTGGGATATGCAATGCCGGTAGTCCGATGAAAGGAAAGATCAGATTGCCAATGGCAAATATAACAGTGGCCTGCAGCAAAGTAACCAGCAGGTAAACAAACTGCTTTGAAAACAGCGCATACAGGTAACTGGCAGGCATGGTCTTCAGCCGGATGAAACTGCCCCTGTTTTTTTCTTTTACCATCGCCCCGCCAAGCGATATAACGATGAAGAACATAGCAAAAATGGTCCATGCCGGTACATTGTGCTGGGAAGCATTGGGCACCGTGCGGCTTCCTGTCCGCGAAACAGGTATTTCAGAAATGGGCAATTGTGAGAATACGATCTCTTTTTCAAGATCGGGCGGTATCTCTTTCTGATTGACCGATTCATATAATTTTTTAACAATGGATTCTCCCTGGATCACTTGTGCCGTGCTGCGTATAGCACCTTCTATGGATTGCCGGAACGAAGCCTGCATCACGGGATGATAATACATCAGCAGGGAATCCGGCAATAGAACCGGAGCCGGTACTTTCACAGCTATGGAATCCGGATCTTTCAGTGCGCGGGAGGCAATTTCATCTGCTTTGTTTTGGATGAAGGAAGAAAACCCCGCGGGGATCTCCAGGGCGACCAATGCATCCTTGTCATGCATTTGATTTGTCATTTCGTTTTCACTCACTGTGGAATCTGAAACCTGCAATTTAAATAATCCGATTTTACGTATTCCTTCTATCAATTGTTGTCCGAGAGGTCCCTTGTCCTTATTAAAAACAAGCAATGAAATCTTGTTATTGTTTATCAGTTCAAACGTACTGTTCTGTACACTCGTAATCACCACAACCAGGAGGATCGGCATGAAAAACATCATGAACAGGCCAACCCGGTCGCGCAGGAGAATTTTCAGGTCCTTAATAATGGTCGCCTTCAATATTTTCATATCAATCCCGGAATATTTTACCCGTGAGCTCCAGAAATAATCCTTCCATGCCCTCGTGTCCGTGTTTGAGCAGGAGGCCCTCCAGACTATCGTGCGCAATAATTTTTCCGTTGTCTATCAGCGCTACTTTATTGCATAATTCAGCCGCTTCCTCCAGTTGATGCGAAGTATAAATAAGCGTGGTTCCGGATTCATTTTGTTTTATAAGATAATTAATGATGGCGTGCCTGGATTGCACATCCACTCCAACCGTCGGCTCATCCAGGAATAATACTTTCGGCTGATGCATAACTCCGATGGCCAGATTAATGCGGCGCTTCATGCCTCCTGAAAAACTCTGCAGGATACGGTTGCCTTCGTCGGACAGGCCGAGCACACTCAGTAATTCATCCGTTCTATCCCTGATTTGTTTGCGTTCGAGTCCATACCAGGCTCCATAAAAAGCCAGGTTATCGCGCGCCGACAGTTCCGGGTAAAAAGAAAAATCCTGTGGTACGAATCCGAAAAGGGTATTGATGGATTTGGGATGATGCCTGATTTCATGCCCATGCAATTGTATGCTGCCTTTGGTATAGGTCAGGATGCCCGTCATCAGGTTCATCAGGGTAGTCTTGCCCGCGCCATTCGGACCAAATAATCCGAATCTCTCGCCAGCTCCGATTTCGAGGTTGAAATTATTAAAACAAATGCCTTGCTGCCCGGGATACTGGAATGCCAGGTTCTCGATCCTTATAGCAGGGATGCTCATACAGGCCATTTTATTTTCGAAAGTGCCTGGAATGCCTGTTTTTCCAGATCAGCTGCTGCAAGCAGATAGTCACTCATGGTATTAAAATCAGCCTGGCTGCCAATCCGCCCCTTGTAAATGCCGGCAGCCTGGACGGCTGCTGAACGCCAGATATCGCCGGAACGCGTAAACTGCGCGGAGATATCGATCAGTTCCTGGAGCGGATGATAGGCATACGATTCCTGGAGAAAAGCACCATAAATAAATCGAAATCCACCGCCCCCGGTTCCGATCTCTTCCTGCATGCGCACCAACTGAGCCAGGTAACTGCCTGCTTTTTGCGGCCCCAGTTTATCACGCCATTTCCTGATTTTATTTGCTGTGAAGCGAATCCCCCGGATGCCGGCAATCGGTCCGGGTATGTGTAACATCAGGTTGGCATTTCTTTTAATACCTGAGCGGATCGCCCGCTTCATCTGTTCATTGGTTACTTCACGTTTTTCTTTGGGGTAATAGAGCTGGCCCCTGGGCGCAAATGCTCCCTTGGCAAACCGAACCCTCTCCAATTCATAACTGCTCAGCGACGTGGCTAATTCCATTACGGGATCACTGATCAGGTAATTGTCATCCTCTTTACCAAAAACAATCAGGTTATGCGCGTTGAAATGAAAACGGTATTCCTTTGGAAAATAAGTCAGGTAATAAACGCCTACCTGACATCCTACGGGCTGACCAGCGGCCAGACATTCCATCAATATTTTTTCGGCTTCTTGTTTTGATCTGAATTTTTTTCTTTCCACAGGAATATCAAGGGCCTTGCAGGTTCTTCTGAAAATCAGGCCGGGCTGGGTTCGGAACGCGATCGCGGGGCCGTTATTGATCTTCATAAATGGAATATGAATAAAGAATAATCCGGATCCGATTCCAAAAGCAAGTGGTTCTGTAATCTGATTGACTCCATGATGGCGGAGCAGGCTGGTTGTTACTCCGTTTTCACAATGGGCCGCCTGGGTATGCTGAAAATCAAGCTTCATGTACATGCATAGTTTTTAATTCGTCCACCGACACTTCAAACAGGGTGGCATATTTCGAAAGTTTTGAGTCAGACAGTTTTTGAAAAGCATCATATTTCATATGCTTTTTTACCTGCCACTTCCAGAAACCGGTATAGGCTGCCACGATGGGTATATCCATAACACGCAGTTCCATAAAAAACAAGATCGGGCTGGCCTCCTTATTTATTACTTTTTGCCGGGCCTTTGTGATCCGTTCTTCCACGTCTTTCCAGGCCACTTCGAGTGCAGCGGATTTGACCTCCCAACCGTTGCTGAGTGCGGTCGTATATTTCCCCGACTCATCCACTGCATAACAAATTTCTCCGGTGATCTTTCCCAGTGCGCCCAGATCCTGTGGGATTTCTTCTTTTTTCATATTTTTTAAGCTTGAATCAAAAGCGCAAAGCCAAAGGCGGAAAGCTCAAAGCTTCTGGGCGGTAGCGTATCAGCACACGGTAAGCAGGGCATACATATAAGAGAACCGGGAGCTTTCGGGAACCAGCAGTAATATTTTCTGGCCCGGTTTCAAATTACCACTTTTGAAAACTTCATCCACCATAAAATAAACGGAACCTGCCCCTACATTTCCCAAACTGCTCAAATTCACTACCCACTTTTCATATGGAATGGGCGTTCCGTTTTTTGTAAGCTGATCGTAAATTTTGGCCCGGAAAAATTCGCTCGACATGTGTGGGAGAAAATAATCTACATCCGCCGGATCCAGTCCCTTTTCCTTGAAAAGTTTTGAAAGTTTTATGCCGCCCAGGGGAACAATATTTTCACTTAATAATTTGACGTCCTGTTTGATGCTCATGATAGAATTGGCCTGAATTTCTTCCGGGGTATAGTCCAGGTAACTTTTCATTTTCCCTGTCTTCAATTTTTCACCTCCCATGTACATACAGGCTTCCTTTTCATGAGCGTAGGAAACGCCTTCAATCCATTCTATCCGTAAACTGTATCCGGATGCATTTTTTTTGTCGGACAACAGAAACGAAGCGGCCCCGTCCGATAACATCCACCTAAGAAATTCCTTTTCAAATCCGATGTACGGATTGTCCTCCAATTCCTTGAGTTTCTTAGCCTCATCCTCAAATATTTCGGATTTAAGTGCAGCTGAGAACCGTTCTGATCCCGTGGCCACGGCATGGTGGGCATCACCTGTTTTCACGGACATATAGGCATATTTTAGCGCGTGCATGCCGGCACAGCAAACACCCGATGGCGAAACGACTTCGATGGCTTCCGCTTCAGGTAGTTCACCATGAACCATCACGGCATGGGAAGGCATGATTTGATCGGCGGATGAAGTTCCGCATACCAGGAGATCGATTGACCTGATTTGTTCCGGATCATTGTCCAGCATTTTCCGGATGGCCGCAGCGGTCATTTCCGCATTGGTATGCGTGGGTTTCCCTTGTTTTGTCAGCGCATAAAAACGATTTTTGATGCCATTATTGCGCAGTACGATACGTTTTGATTTCGAAGGACTTTTATTGATAAGGCCCAGGAACTCCTCCATTTCATCGTTGGATACCGGTTCATTGGGAAAGAATGTGGCCGTTTTTGTGATATAAACCTCGTTAAACTCCATCTGCATTACCGGATTAATTCACACCTGAATAATATTGTTTTTGCCTTTTTATGCGCCTGGAAAGAAATGGCTTAAAAAAAATCGCATCTACAGTAAGGATAATCGGGGCCGCTATAAATAGCGCAATTAAAAGATAATATTTGAATGCAACAAGCCAGGCATCTCTTTTTTTGCGCCTGGAAATGACGCCTGCCCAGACCTTGAAAATCTTCCGGGCCTTGCTTTCTATAAACATCAAAGCATATTTGACCGGAACCGCGCCCTGTTTCACCATTTCATCCTGAAATCCTTGCCAATTCCCTTTTTCAAGGTATGGAATCGCGGTCTCTGCATAGGTTTTCGTGTTGACGATATCCAGCTCCGAAACGCCTGGTATCGGAAAGATATTAAGATACCGATCTTTTTTTGCTTTGAACATCCAATGGAAAATGGTAATGAAACTGACGAAATTATGGTGACGGTCAACCAACGCGATATTTCCCACGAGCTGGGCGCCCATCGTTTTTAATACCGGTTTGATTTTTTCCATGGCGCTGATCCACATATTTCTTGCGCCGGTAATGGTAATCACGGGTGTGTTTTTCGCCAGTTCGCTGAAACGGGCGTCGAAAATAAGCGTATTGAAAGGGATACTGGGGGAAAGAAACCAGGCCTGGTAGCCCAAAATAATCAGGTCATATTTGGATTCTTTAAAAGAAAAGGGCTGAAGTTTACCCGGCACCTGCTGCACGCTATCGGGCATTACGGAAAAAAAGGATTTGCCCGACCAGGGAAAAGGATAAGCCTGTTCCGGAAAAACACGAAGTTTTTCCACAGAGGCGCCGGCCTGAACAAATGGCCGCGTAAAATGATCTAAAATTTCTTCTAATTGGCCGGACTGCGAATAAAATACCGCTAAGACTTTTTTGCCCATTATAGGTTCGAAGTTAAGAAACATCAAGCTTTAAAAGCTTCGATTTTTTGTTGTAATCGATGATAGCGTGTTGAACTTCATCAGGTAGCGATTTATACGATTTTCGAATGAATTCGCTGTCCTTTTCCCTTTCATTTTTATATCCCAGGAAACCCGGCGCGTTTTCCTGGATCATGAGCCGGAGAAAGCGGAATTCGGCGTTTTTGGGGTCCTGATGGATCGCCGCCTCCAACATTTTATGCCCTTCTTTAAACAGGTGAAGTTTGGAGGGCGGACTACCTCCCAATCCCGCTTTCTTCATGATCATAGCTCCCATAAAAGCTTCTTTTAACTCTGCTGGCGCTGAACTCAATTGCGTTAACTGGGCATTAACCAAATCTTTATTGTTCCCTTCCATTGCTTTATAGAATGCGGAGCGGTTTAGGTCGGTTGAATTTTTGTCGGCGGTTGGCGCTTGGCGGTTGGCAGAAGTTCCGCAAATAGAAATAAATAGAATACTGAGTAAAAAAGAGTTCATAATAAGATTATCAATAAAACGCATGCCAGTAAAAAATCTTTTCCGCCAACCGCCAACCGTCAACTCTCAACGATACCATTTCGTTTATCAATAAACTTCACCGGTTTTCTTCCATCACCCGGAAATTGAAGGGCTTGAATTTCTTCAGAGCTCACATACCGGATCTGTGGCGTCACCCGCAGTTTAGCCTGCAGATAGGCCCGGATCCGGTGGTCCGATTCTTCGCTATTCTTCAATGGCAGCAGGTGCAACAAGACTTCATCGGTCCCGATTTCATTTGAATATACTTCTGCCACAAAATCTGTAATGTCTTCCATCCCATTCAACAAATCAAAAAGTGCGGGAGCAAATAAAGTGGTGCCCTTGAATTTGATCATTTGTTTTTTTCTGCCGATCACCGGAGATAATCTAAGGGTCTGGCGTCCGCAGGTACAGGGTTCATAGTATGCAACACAAAGATCCCCCGTTTTATATCTTAACAGGGGCATGCCTTCCACACCCAGTGTAGTAATCGTTACCTCACCTGCTTCTCCTTCCGGAACCGGTTTGCCCTGTTCATTCAGCAATTCCACGATAACCAGGTCGGGTTGATGATGGCCACCCCGTCCGGCCTCGCATTCTGTAAATGCAGTCTGCATTTCGGTTGACGCGTAGGTGGAAAATAATTTCAGGTTCCACCCTTCGATAATCTTTTTTCCCAGCACATTCAGCGAAAAATCCGTTTGCCGGATATTTTCTCCAATGCAAATGGCTTTTTTTACAGATGACACGGACGGATCGATAGCGTGGTCAGCCGCATATCGGATCAGTTTCAATATAAATGAAGGAACAGCAACCAGGACGGTCGGCTGAAGACGGAAAATGGTTTCCCATTGTAAGGAGGGCACGCCAGGTCCCACCCGAATGATCCCGGCGCCGAGCTTGCGGATTCCGGAATAATAGGCCATGCCGGCCATAAACTGCCTGTCTAGGGTAAGCATCAGTTGATACACGTCTTCCGGCAGCCCGCCGGCGCAGGAAAAAGATTTGAATTCATTATATGCCAGTCTTTGCAGATCCTTTTCCGTCAGAGCAATAGTGACCGGGGCGCCCAGGGTTCCGGATGTGGATGTATATTCTATTACGGATGACCTGGGAACGCAAAGAAATTCATCGTTATATAATTGCAGGTCCTCCTTGCCAGTCGTCGGAAGAAAAACAAGATCCTCCAATCGCCTGATTCCTTCGGGGTTGATCTGATGTCGTTTGAAGATTTTTTGATAATAGGGAGAATTTGATTTCAGATAGGTCATGAGTTCCTCCAGTTTTTTCTCCTGGATATCCCGGATTTCCGGCTGCTGAATAAATTTTTTATCAGAGGTATTCATGATTCAATAATGACGACAGCCGTTGCCATGGATTTTATATGAGAAAGGGAAACATGAATGATCCGGATGCCCAGCGTCAGCAGTTTCTTTTCGGTTTGTCCGGTCAAGCGTAAACCGGGCTTCCCATTTGGCCCGTTCACCACTTCAATTTCATGGAAGGATAATCCACTGTCCCATCCCTGGCCGACGGCTTTCAAAAAGGCTTCTTTTGCGGCAAAACGCGCTGCATAGTGTTCAAACCGGGATACTTTTGAATCGCAATAATTTATTTCGTCCTTCGAAAAAACAAAATCCCGGAATCCGGAATCCCCTCCCACCCGTTGGGCAATACGATCCACTTCTATAATATCAATACCGGTTCCTATAATCATAATTTACAATAACGCTCAACGCTGAACGCTGAACGCTTAACGCAATTTAAAATGAATAATTAAAAGATGATCAATTGAATTGGTATCCTCTTATTGAAACAGTAAAAAATTACCATAAAAAAAGCGTTAAGCGTTAGGCGTTAAGCCTATTTCAGCTTTTCCTCACATTTGGTAATCTGATTCCGAATCTCATTCTCCTCGTTTTTTGTTGCGATTTCTTTTGAAAGCGCATTACGATAATAATTTATCGCCGCATTAAAAAGTTCCTTCTTAAACATTTCATCTCCGGCAAGCTGGTATGACTGATAGGAATTCGGATTGCTTGCAATCAGGCTGTCGGGGCTTACCTCTTTGCCTTCACTTATTTCTTTTTTAAAAGCGCGGAATTGTAAAAAAAGCCGGTATTGATTTGTCAAAAGAAAACTATCTGCCGGCAGGCTCAGGCTGCTGTCCGCAATTTCCCGGTTTATCTTCATCCCGCTCAGCGAAAATACCTTGTCCAAGTCGTAACAGACAAATTCTCCCAGTTGCCAGGGGCCGGTAGAAATCCAGACCCGTTTTTTCTGTGGTTCAAAAATGATCGAATGATGAGCGATCATCTGGTTGATGGACTTTTCATTCCCCAGACCGATATCCGCATTTTCCAACCCTTTCCGGTCCCTTAAGATTTGGACGGTCTGTTCCAGGCTGTTTTTTTTTGTCTCAGACAACAATTCCTCCACGCGACGATACCTGTAGTCGGATGCGCTTTGACTGATCTGTATCTTATTGGACTGAAGGGCTCGCAGTTCACTGCTCTGAAAATGATTGGCGCAGATGATTTCATTTTTATCCGGGTCGTACAGTCCTATTGAATCCGGAGTCTTTTCGATGATGACCGCTTTGCCGTCTTCGGCGGACCCGATAAGGAATGATTCAGAAACAAACATTTTCCTCTTTTTCGCGATGGCCAGTGCTTCCCGGATATTTTCTGCATACTGCAAAATTTCGCGCGCTACAACCGATACCGGGGTCGCCGAACCGGCAGGAATATCCGATTTGGCCGCATTGATGGTAACCGTCAGTCCCTTTTCATTCATACCCGACACCACACCGATAAATCCTCCCCAGGTTACTGACATAAACTTAAATCCATCCGCCGGGTGTTCAAACGATACAATTTTATTTTCCGAGAAATGGTCCCCGACATAAAAATCAAAATTTCTGCCGATGATCATATTTCCGTCTGCTGACCTCGATCCCCAGGTTCCAAATGACGTACAACCGACCAGGGCGAAATTTTGCAGGGCATGACCGATATCATGTGCCGCATGATAATTAAGGATGCGCTGATAATTGCTTCCGATATTATTATACTTGTCAGAAGCAGAAAAGGAAATGCCATAGATTTCTTCCTTATATTCTTCCGTCACATGTTTGTCCAGATCCCGGTTAAACCAGCCTACCACATATTTTAAAAAATGGCGGTAAAACCCGGAAGGGATCATTTTATTGATCTGGGCATTGAAATAATCTTCCTGTAACTGTATCAGTTCTTTTGTAAGTTTTCCATTCACGATCCCGCGATCAAAAGGCCGCCCTTCCACATAGAGTTCAAATAATCCGGATTTACTTTTCCGGAACCAGTTATTTTTCAAAGTGTAAAAACCGGGACTGACTTCTGTCCGTTGCCAGCTTAATGCGGTTTTGTCTGATATATGGGGCGGACTTGTCCTGGATACGATAAGCAGGTAAATAACGCCCAATAAAATGAGCAGGCCGGTCACGGCAAGAACTCTTAGTATCCGTCGTCCTGTTCTTCCTGATTTACGCATTTCTGATTTTTTCAATAAAATCATCCTTACCGGTTAAGGCGATGGATGTAATGAGCCCACTGATCGCCGTACCCAGTACGCCGTGCAAATTCAGATACTGACCTGTCAGATACAGGTTCGGTATCCTGGTTTTTGGAGAAACGAGTGCGCCCATCGGATTCTGATAATCTTTAGCAGTTCCGTACAGGTTGCCGTCATCGTTTCCAATATAATCCCGGAAAGTAAGTGGCGTAGAGGTGTACTTGTGCAAAATGGATTTTCTTAAACCCGGAAATCTTTCTTCCACCCTGTCAAGCAGCTTTTCCGTCTTATCGTTTTTGAAAGTTTCGTATGCTGCTCCCCTGTCTTGTTTCGAAGAAACCGTATTGAAACTGGATGCCCAGGGACTCACTTCATCATACCGCATATACGCAAAAATAGTCATCCCGCCGGCATAACCACTTTTAGATCCGGGCGAAAGGTATATGGCATAACCCAGGGGCCAGTTTTTTTCATCATACGCGTCCATTGCCCACACGGATCCTGATCTGTGATAATAATAATTGTGTTTGAAATACGGGAAATGGGCTTTTTTAAAAACAATGTTTAGTATGAACGATGAAACCGTTGTGCGCATAGCCCCAACCCTTTTCCTTGTTACGGATCTTATCAGTCGTGAATCCGTCATCCGGAAGGTATTTGCCGGGGAAGTATTCGAAACAAAAAAATCCGCATGAATGAAGGATCCATCGCTCAGCAGAGCGGCTGTTATCCGGGTTTCATCTGAAATCAGTTTTTTGACCTCCCGGTTTCGAATGATCAGGCCACCTGCCATCGAAATATTTTGAGCAAGTATTTTTGAAATACGGGACCCGCCGTCAAGGCACCTCCAGGCGCTTTCCATATAGCTGTTAACTGTCAGTGCGTGAATATACAGGGGAGTGGCTTCCCCCGATCCTGCATATAACATATTATTTCCCGCCAGCACGGCGCGAAGCGTTTCATTTTTCGTAATGGATTCAATAAACTGTTTGGCAGACCAGTTCATGGCCGCTTCTTTTTTTGCACCGTCTCCTTCCGTTTGCAGGCGGTAAAGTGGAAAGTGATCGCAGATCTGCTGAATGGTTACTATGTATTTCCGGATGGCGGTTTCTTCTTCCGGAAAATCCCGGATCATCTCCTGTTCAAATGCGTCATAGCCCTGCATGATGGAGTATTCTTTTTTATCTCCATCCAGAAGTATCCGGTCGAAAGCAGGATCCATTTTTTCCAGCCTTAGTTTATCCATCAACCCCAGCCATTTGAAAATCTGATATAAATTTTGCCCCTTTTCCAATCCGCCGAGATAATGCACGCCCGAATCAAAAATCACTTTATCACGAACATAGATCTGGAGACAACCGCCCAGTTGTTTATTTTTTTCTACCACACATACAGACCATCCCTGTTTGCTCAGGATATTTCCGCAGACCAATCCGCCCATGCCGCTACCGACGATCAAAACGTCAAACTTTTTCATACGATTTTACCGGATGAGTGATTACGAAAAGCAGATTTGATGTATAACTGGAATTGTCGATGGTTTTGCAATTCATGTGATACCGGAGAGCCAGGTCCCGGATGGTTTTTCCGGATAAAAAATGCAATGGATGTCCCGCTGTTTTGTTGAATGCAAAAAACCAGGTTGAAAAAAATTCGGTCACCCGGGTTGATTTGTGCCTCTTTTTCAAATCAAGGTCTCCCTCACGGATGAGGAGGACGCCCTGTGGGCGAAGCGCTTCCATACATTTCTTGATCATAGATTCCTGCTGATCCGGCTGAAGATAATGTAACACATCCGAAAGAATAATGGCATCCGCCAGTCCCGGATGCACATGATTGATATCGGCCTTCAGAAAGTGAATATTTTCATTCCGGCTGAAACAATGATTCGCAATGGCGATTTTTTCTTCATCATAATCATATCCGATGATCTCGCGGCCGGGCGCTGCGAATTGCAGCATATAACTCATAAAGCCATATCCGCAGCCAATATCCAGCACGAGCCCCTCTTTGGGCAGCAGGTCATGAAAGGCCGTATAGTTATTTTCCAAACGAAGTTTGACACGTAAATACCATTCCAGCACAGGCCCCTTGTACAAATAATTATAAATAAGCCGTTCCCTGAAAAAATGTGGTGTTTCATATTCTTCTTTCAGCTTAGCGTATTGTTGTCTGAAGTATCTTCCCAGAAATTTGGCTCTTTCGGTATAATCCACGCCGAAATACAGATCGCCCGTTTTTATCCTTGGAAGATATTTGATGGTGATAAAACCGTCTTTCAACAAAAAATCTCCCTTGGACATCGTATAACCTGAACCATGAATCAGCACGGGTAATAAGTCCAGTTCTAATTTTTCTGCTATAAAAAAAGCCCCCTTGTGAAATCTTTTTATCTTTTCGTCCGGTGACCTCGTCCCTTCCGGAAATACCGCAATCGAATATCCTGCTCTCACCTGGGCCTCTAAATAGTCAATACCGTTTTCAATGCCGCGGGCAACGGGATAATAGCCCGCCATTCTTACCAGCCAGCCGAAAAAAGGAGAATTCCAGACCCAGTTATTCGTCAGCAATATCACTTTGGGATGTAGCATGGTCATGATGAGAATATCCAGGAATGACTGATGATTGGCAATGAGTACGGCGGGTTTTGAGAAATCCTCTTTCTGCGGGTTTATGATTTTCTTTTTTACGTTGCCCATGATATATAACACCGACCAGGTGTAAGCTGAAAGTATCCGGTGATACAGCCAGCGGGCTCTCCGGCCGGCAAAAGGGTTTCCTTTTACGAGGATAAACCCAAATAGGGTTACGATCCAGCTGCCAAACGCAAAATAACTCAATGAAAAAATAGATTTGAATAACCCGGAAGCCGTCCACGGAAAATATCCTTTCTGAATCCGGTTACGGATAAGAAAGTCAAAGAAAAAAGGAATCAGCACCTGGGCTATCAAAACCACGCTTAAGATTCCCGTAATGGAAATAAGGGCTATGGAACGCAGAGCGGGATGTTTGGCAAATATCAGAACACCCAGACCGGCCAGGGTCGTGATGGCGGAAAGCACAATGGAGGATTTGTAACTCGATAGGTTTTTCTTTCCGGTTTTGTATTCCTGTAACAATCCGTCCATGATAAACAGGCTGTAATCATCACCCAGGCCGAATATGAGAGCGGACAAAATAATATTTACAATATTGAATTGCAAACCTGCTATTCCCATGATGCCCAGGATCCAGATAAACGCAATGACCATGGGAATAAAGGAAACCAGGGCAAGCTCAATCCGTCCATAGGTAAGCAGGAGCACTCCAAATACGAGTATGGACACCATCCAGCCGATCTGGTTGAAATCCGCTATAACGATCCCCAGGAGTTTTGACGTCATGTATAGTTTATCTACCACGGTAACATCCGGAAGTCTTGAAAAAGACTCGTAAACCAATTTCCTGTCTTCCGGTTCCACTTTCAGTAAACTGATCAGGGAAACCTGCTGTGGTTTCTCCATAATAAAATCATTCGCAAATCCATTTTTCAGGATATTCATTTCAGCCGGGTTCAATGGCTTATAATCCTTATACAACAAATCCTTAAATGGATCAAACGCAGAAATGCTAAAACCGGTTTCAGTGGCTATTCGTTGTATACCCGATAACAGGATTTGTTTTTTCCTGTCGGTCCAGTAGCTGTTCCAATAACTGATCCTTTTTCTTTGGAGAGAATCCGATATCAGGAGTTGAAAAACTCCCGAATATTTTTTAATTATATTTTTCTTTTGAAGGAAAATTATCTTTTCATTTACCAATCCCTGCCTGTTCAAAGCATCTTCCAGATTTTTTCCATCCGTTACCAGGTAAACGGACCGCAAACTGTATGCATTGATTTTATCGAGTGTCGTTTCCGCATTTTTTAACTTCTCCGGCATATAATTCATATGCAACATATCCTGATCGAACCCTACCCTGTTCATAAAAAAAACAAATACGATCGTCAGTATAAATATGGCGCCAATCAACCATTTATTTTTTTCGGGATGATAGTTTGCCAAACGAAGAATCCAGGAATCCCTCCCAGCCGGTTTATCATAATTATCCCGATCCGATGCCGAGATCAGGTGGGGCAGAAAGATCAGGGAACTAAGGGATGCGCCGATAAGGCTGAAAGCAGCAAACAATCCGAGATCCTTTAATATTTCCGACTGTACAAACTGAAGACAAAAAAATCCGCCGATGGTGGTCAGTCCCCCGATGGTCAGCGGAAAAGCCAGGTCCTCTATAACGGCGCGCATATCTCTCCGGTGCCGGAAATGATTATAGACGTGCAAGGAATAGTTGATGGCAATACCGAGTACGATGGAACCAGCCGCCAGTGCAATAACGGAGATAGTTCCCTGGATCCAGTACATGATGCTGAGCGAAAATAAAGCGCCCAGGAGTACAGGCAGGAAGATGAGAAAGGGGGCCCTTTTCCTTTTAAAATACCAGCTGATAAATAAAATCAGGAACAAAGAGGTGATACTAATGGTCAGGATAGAATCTTTTCTAAGCTGAACGGCATTCCCGGCGGCAACTGCGGGCCCGCCAAAATAATTTGCATACACCTGTGTAAAATCTGGCGACCGGAGCCCCGCTATGATTTGATCGATACCATTGAGGAGCTGGCTGTTTTTGCCGGTATTGTCGGAAGGGTAAGTGGGGTTGATAAAGAGCAGCATATACCGGTTGTCCCTGCTTATCACATGCCCTTGGTACAGATCGAAATTCTCATCATACTGAAGAAGCCGGATCTTCTGATACACCGGGTCGGTGATTCCTACCGGATCCCGGCTAATAACCGATTTCATTACAATGGCGGCGGGTGAAGTCAGGGTTCGAAAGTCCTTCAGCAAGACTTCTCCGAGTCGCCCGGGGATTGCCAGACTATCGATACGGCTATAATCTTTGGGTTCCAGGAAAATGGGCAGGTGATCCGTCACCAGTGTCATCAACTGAGGAGCCAGGCTATCATTCACCCGTTCATCCACACTTCGAATCAACTCCGGGTATTGTCTTGACAGCCGGGAGGTGAATGAATCAGAATATGAAGCCAGGATTTCAGGAGATACGACGCTGCTGTCCTTCAGGGAGACCATCAGTACCAGCTTATCAGCAAAGCGCGCGTTCTGTACCAGGTCATTTAATTTCTCCGACTCGCGGTCCTTTGGAAGAATTTTAGATATATCTTCCTCCGGTCTTATTTTTAACGCGAAGTAACCGGTTACCAGAAATAACCCAATTAAAGCCGTGAAAAAAACCTTCCGGTTGGCAGTAAAATAACTATAGATATAAAGAAATAGGTTCGCCATTACTACACGAGGGCCTGGTTTTTTTTGCTAAAAATCCTGAGCAAAACATATGTAATCAGTCCGGCGCACAAACCAGCTGAAATTGCCAGGCTGATACTGCCTGCAAGGTATTGTTTGAAGGTATACCAGTTATCCCGGATCATCGATAAAGTCAGGGATTTTGTAAGGGAACCGGAGTGGTTCGATCCCGTCATCCAGAAAGCCCCAAACCGGTAACTGGTGTATATGATCACGGGTATCATGGGAGGAATACTGATATTTGCGAAAACGATGACCAATCCTTTATTCAGTCGTAACAGGACAGCAAGAAAAATGGCTACGATCAGTTGAAAGCCCCAGATGGGTATGATTCCCATAAAAATGCCGAAAGCCACAGAAACAGCTTTTCTCTTATCGCTTTGGGCAGGATCGAAAAGTTCATCAATAAAGACCTCCTTCCATTTTTGTTTCAGGAATAGTCGTCTGAGCAGATCGCGGGGCCTGATATAAAAAATACTGATGAAAACAAGAAAACTGTTGAGAATGCTGATCCGTGTAAAATCGACAAAGGGTCTGAAATGGGAGACCCTTTCTCCCGGAGGTGCATAGTAAACGGAAACCGGTACAGATATAACCGGAATGCCCTTCCAGGCTGCACGTACGATCACTTCAATTTCGAATTCAAACCGGCGCGTAATAAAAATCATAGACCGCAGGCGGGCTATGGGATACAGTCGATATCCGGATTGGGTATCCGGTAGCCTGATTCCGGTTTCAACGGCAAACCAGAAATTTGAGAACCGGTGACCAAAACTGCTTTTTGCCGGAACCGAGGATTGGTTCATATTGCGCGCACCGATAATCAGTGCGCCAGGATTTTTTTCCAATCCATCTAAAAATGCCGGTATATCCTTTACGAAATGCTGACCGTCGGAATCGATGGAAATGGCATAGTCATATCCCAGATCCAGGGCCGTTCGAAATCCCTTCTGCAACGCATATCCTTTTCCGCGGTTAGGATAATAAGAAACCAAATGAACACCGGGAAATTGTCTGGCTGTTTTTTCCGTTTCATCTGTCGATCCGTCATTCAGGAGAAAAATTCTGCCTTTATATACTTCCAGATCTTTTAACAGGGGTCCCAGGGTTTTTGCATTGTTGAAAGTCGGCACCAGTATACAGACTCTCCATCGTTCAAATATATTTTCACATTTTTCCATGATAAAGCCCCCTTTAAAGCCTAAAGCTCAAAGCTTAAAGCCTAAAACCTTTCTAAAGCCAAAAGCTTAAAGCCTAAAGCCCAAAACCTTTCTAAAGCCGAAAGCCTAAAGCTTAAAGCCTAAAACCTTTCTAAAGCCGAAAGGCTAAAGCTTAAAGCCCAAAACCTTTCTAAAGCCGAAAGCCTAAAGCGTAAAGCCCAAAACCAATGTAATTATTAAATGCTTAAAATTCGGAGATCTTAAAAGAAGTTTTAGGTTTTACGCTTTAAGCTTTCGGCTTAAAATGGCTTAATGAATGGTGTACCGTGCAGAAAATCCAAAATCGGGGAAATAAAAATTTTCGTAATTGTATAACGCCGGAGAAGCGATCCGGAATGTAGGTCGTAAATCCACCGAAACATCCAGTGGGATCTTTCCGAATTTATAATCCGCGCCGCCGGTGGGAAATAAAGCGAATCCAATACCTCTGTAGTCACTGTCGTTGGAAAACGTATTGGTTAATGTCAACCCGCCCCCTACAAACCATTGAAGACCCGGAAGGGCCGGAATCGGAACATGGTATTGGTAAGAAGCCGAAAAAGACATAATCGTGTTGGAACTATTTTCGAGGACACAACATCCAGTCCTGTAATCAGTTGCAGGTTTTACCCCCAGATTTAGTTCAATAGCGCCCGGCCCGTTTGCCAAAAAGGTTTTGTAGGAAGCTGAGAACAGGTCGGAGTATCCCGTACCGATCCTGAGTCCAATGGCAGACTGGTATGTGGTCGTTTGAGAAAAAGCAGCAGAAAAACAAAATATTGCCAGACCCGGTAGGATATATGTTTTTTTCATCTTGGTTTATTGATTTTGATTCCGGATAACCAGGAGCCTGCCAGGGATCTGCCTTGATTTTGAAAAAGGCCGAACCGGAATGCACATTTTAACAAGGTCCTGATTATATAACCTAAAGGTAAGACATGTGCGAATTGTTATTAATTTTGGAAACTCTTAAGAAGTTTGTAAAATTTACCCGAATGCCTGGTCGAGTTATGATTTTTGATGATGATAGTGACCTGCTGGAAGTATGCAGTATCGTTTTGAGATCAAAAAATTATGAAGTAACTGGTTTGAATAAATGCAACGATATTCTGAACGAAGTCAGGGCCTTTTTACCCAATGTTATCTTAATGGATAACTGGATACCGGACGCCGGCGGCGTGAATGCTACCCAGCAGATCAAAAATGATCTATCGTTGAAATCCATTCCGGTAATTTTTTTCAGCGCCAATGACCGGGTTCAGGATCTGGCGGTTGAGGCCGGCGCTGATTTTTTTCTTCAGAAACCATTTGAAATTGAAGAATTGGAGAATGTGGTGTCCAAAGCAATCACTATTCATCGTCAGGCGGGAATTAAAGAAACCAGGTAACGAATGATACCTTCCGTATCCAGTACTTCATCGATTCTCGATTTCTGGCTGGCCCGTTTTGGCATATAGTTCACCAGGGCGTCTTCCGGATCCTGAATAATAGTATACCCTCCCTGCTCTTTTATTTCTTTCAATCCTTCTGCCCCATCTTCATTTGCACCGGATAATAAAATACCGGTCATTCCTGAACCATACACGGCAGCGGCTGAAATAAAACTTACATCGATACTCGGGCGGCTAAAATTCATTTTCTCTGAATAGTCGAGCGAAAACGTTTTGTCTTTTTCAATTAAAACGTGATAGTCGGCCGGCGCCAGATACAACTGGGAGGGCAGGATTTTTTCCTTTTCCTCCACTTCCTTTACCGGAAGATTCGATTTTACAATGAGCAGGTCCGTCAGCATCGACCCCGGTAAATTTCCCCGATGGATTATCAACAGGATCGCAAGCGGATAATGGGTGGGAATTTTATTCAAAATATGCATAACTACCTGCAGGCTCCCGGAAGAGCCCCCGATCAGGATCAATTGTTTATCCGTTATTTCAGTTTTCGCCATATTTTCTGTCCCGATGCGCTCTGCCGGTATTTGAAATCAATGCTTGAGAACCGCAATGATTCTTTTGAACCCAATGCAAGGAATCCGAGCATATCCAGACTGTGATCAAATAATTCCAGTACCCTGGATTGTAGATTCTTCTTAAAATAAATGAGGGTATTCCTGCAAAGGATCATCTGAAATTCATTAAATGAAGAATCGGCCGCCAGATTATGGGTTGCAAAAGTCATATTTTCCGAAAGTTTGTTATCGAATTTAGCAAGATTATAGTTTGACGTATAATAGGATGAGAAATCATTTTTCCCGCCCGACAGGATATAATTTTCAGAGTACTTTTTCATCTGGCTAACCGGGAAAATGCCACTCCCGGCCTGTTCAATAACTCCCGGGTTAATATCGGTTGCATATAAACGGGATTTATGTAAAATGCCAGCTTCCTGCAAAAGAATCGCCATGGAATACACTTCTTCCCCCGTTGAACATCCTGCATGCCAGATGCGTATAAAAGGGTATGTAGCAAGAACCGGAATCACTTCTTCGCGAATCACTTTATAAAACAGGGGATCCCGAAGCATTTCGGTAACGTTTACGGTCATCTCCTCTACGAGGTGCCTGAAATAATCCGGATCTCCGGTTACTAGAGAACGAAGAACTGCCAGGTTCGGAATATGGTCCCTGGCCATGAAACGGTCAACCCTGCGTATAAGGGATGCTTCGGAATAACCTGTAAAATCATATCCGTAGTGATCGACCAGGTCATTTAATAAAACTTGCAGTTCTTCATCCAGGATGGACATTGGAAATTTCTATTTTTCGTATAACCAGATACGCAGAAGGGAAATCAACTGGTCTATATCTACAGGTTTTGAAATATAATCGGATGCGCCTGCCTGTATACATTTTTCGCGGTCGCCCGACATCGCTTTGGCGGTGATGGCAATAACCGGGATGTTTTTAAAAGCGGGCGTCTGCCTGATCCTACGAATGGTTTCAAAGCCATCCATTTCCGGCATCATCATGTCCAACAGAACGATGTTAATCTGCGGGTTTGCCAGCATCTTGTCAAACGCTTCCTTCCCGTCGATGGCAGGAATAATTTTCATTTTATGCTGCTCCAGTATTTTTGTAAGCGAAAAAATATTACGGACATCGTCATCCGCCAGTAATACGGATTTGTTTTTTAAAACTTCGTCCAGCGATCCCAGCCTTTCCATCCCGGAACTCGGTTTATTTTTTATTTGCCGATCCATGATGTGCAGGAATAACGATACTTCATCCAGTATCCGCTGATAGGAATGTGCGGTTTTAATCACAATCGAGTCCGCAAACTGGCGGATGCGTTGTTCCTCTGTTCTTGAAAAACTTTTCCCGGTGAAGATGATGATCGGAATATTTTCAAAACCGGGGGTGGACTTAATGATTTCCAGTTTATCATAATTCCGGATTTCCGGAAGATCCATATCCAGGATCACGCAATGAACACCCTCTTCTTTCAGGGCGTTAATACTTTCGGGAATGGATTTGGTAATGGAAGACTGAACCTGAAAGCTGCCCAGATAATAACTTAATGCCCGGGCATGTTTTGGATTTTCTTCCACGATAAGCACTTTGCTGTTATCATGATTCAGCACCGATTCTATTTTACGAAAAATGTCGGCCATTTGATCATAGGCAACCGGTTTATTTATAAAATCAATCGCGCCCCGGGTGATACTTTCTTTTCTTGCTTCGAAAGAAGACATAATATGAACCGGGATATGTCTTGTGTCCGGGTCTTTTTTCAATTCGTCCATAACTTCCCAACCATTTTTTACCGGTAGCTGGATATCGAGCAGGATGCCCAGGGGATTGTAAGTTTTGGCTAAAAGAATTCCTTCATCTCCCCGAACGGCAACGATTCCCTTATACTGCTGACTCCTGGTGAAGTTTAGTAAAGCGCCGGCAAAGTGCGTGTCGTCTTCAATAATCAGTATTTTCTTATCGCCAGGAAAAATATTATTCCGGTCGTCCGGAACGGCTTTTGGTATCTCTGACAGGGTGAGTCTATTATCAATATGGCTTTGCAAAAAATTCTCTTTTTCTTCGGGCTCCGTTGCTTTCGGAAAAACGACCGGTATACCTTCATTAATGGCTAATCGCCTAACGGGTATGCTTAACGTAAATGAGCTGCCTTCCCCTTCCACACTTTTTACACGCAGGTCACCCTTTAAAAGTCTGCTTAGTTCGCGGCTGATAGAAAGTCCCAGACCCGTACCCCCGTATTTTCTTTTGGTGGATCCGTCGGCCTGTTGAAATGCCTCGAATATCAATCCCTGTTTTTCCTCCGGGATGCCAATTCCGGTATCTGCAACCTCAAACAATATGGATCGTTTGGGCTGATCAGGATCCGGCTTGATCCGCATGGTTATGTTACCTGAGTTGGTAAACTTTAACGCATTGGAAAGCAGGTTTTTCAGGATTTGTTCCAGGCGCATTTTATCCGTTTCTATTTCTGTTATCGTGTCCTGCTCCGTGTCAAAGGAGAGCCGGAGTCCTTTTTCACGGGCCAGGGGTTCAAATAACATTTTCATATCTGCGATTATCTGGTTAAGGGAAAGGAATGAATAATCCAGCTCCATTTTCCCGGCCTCGATTTTAGAAAGGTCGAGAATTTCATCTATGAGCTCCAGCAAACCATTTCCTGAACTCTGAATTACCTGCGCATATTCCACCTGGTCCTTTGACAGGGTCTTATCTTTATTTTCCGACATTAAACGGGACAGTAATAAAATAGAATTTAGCGGGGTTCGCAATTCATGCGACATATTGGCGAGGAATTCGGATTTATAACGGGTACTCTGAGCCAGTTCTTCGGCCTTTTTCTGAATCTCGCGGTTTCTTTGACCTACCAGATCATTTTTTTCTTCGAGCAGCATGCTGCGTTCTTCCAGCTCCCGGTTCGTTTGCAGCAATTCTTCCTGCTGTACTTTTAGCTCTTCTTCCGAAACCTGAAGTTTTTCCGTTTGGATCTCCATTTCCGTATTGATCAGTTCCAGTTCCTTGTGTTGTGTCTGGAGTTCTTCAGCCTGTGCCTGTACTTCTTCCAATACTTCCTGCAAACGGGTCCTGTTCTGCGCCGAATTGATGGCGATGCCAATTATTTCTGCGGCGCTTCGTAAGAACTGCCTATCCTTTTCCTTGTAGAGGTTCAAACTGCCCAGTTCGATTACAGCCAACAGATTCTTTTCAAAGCGAACGGGAACTGCATAAATACAAAGCGGTTTCAGCGATCCGGTCGCATAACTTATCTGCAACGGGGACCCTGAGATCTCATCCAGTAAAATTTCTTTTTGGGTATGGGCCACTTCACCGACGACCCCTTCCCCAAACCGGATATTTTTATTCCGGGCCTCGGGCAAAAAAGAAAAGCCGGCTGAAAAAGAAAGTGTTTGATTTCCCTCATTCAGGTACAATGCGCCTACGGCACTTTGACTATAGGTTGCCATGGCCTGAAGGGATTGGGACGTGAGTTGTTGCAGGGGCAGTTCGCCCATAACAGTTTCACTAATAATCGCAGATCCCGTTTGAAGCCATTCCTTATCAGAAAGCAATTTAAACGAATACTCCAACGACTCCCCCATTTTGTTGAGCGCCGCTGACAGGCTTCCCAGGTTGTCTTTTTCGTCGTCATTGATCCGCGTACTATAATCTCCGGAAGAAATTCTGTCTGCTATCGTTCTGACAGCGTGAATCCGGCGACTGATTTCAGCATCTTTCTGCTCCAGGTCCCTTTGCAGACGCACCCGTACATTAATATCTTTTCTCACCCGTATATAAAAGAAGATGGCGATGAGAATAGCTATCAGGGAAGAGAAGATAATTATTGCCGGGGTATACCTGGAGAACGTATCGAATTTTTGAGTCCTTGAGGACAGCAATTCTTTTTCTGCATTATTCATGTCGCTGACCTCATTAATTATGGAATCCATGAAATTTTTGCCAGACATTAATTGTTTTGTATCTACCAGATTGGTCTCCTGTTTGGTCTTGATAAGGGATTCAAGCCTACTAAACCTTTTATTAACCAGTTCGCGCAATCGTTCGCATCTTACCTGTTGTGGTGGATTATCAACGGTTAGATCCTTTACTCTTTCGAGTGCTGCCAGCGATTCCTCAAAAGATCCATGAAAAGGTTCCAGGTAGGCAGGGTCATCTGTAATCAGGAAACCTCGTTGCGCGGCCTCGGCTTCCTGTATGGGGGTCACAACTTCATTCAGGTTGGAAATGACCCGAAAAGTGTGGTTTACCCATTGGGAACTCAACAGCAAATTCTGAATACTAATGTAGGAGGCAACGGAACTTCCGAGTAAAATTAATAGGGAAAAGCCAAAACCAATGGCCAGGTTTCGGGTCAGCGATTGTTTCATTAAATTAGGGTTCTTTTAATTTTTTGCAATCTGATTTGCTGCTGGTAATGAAAAATAGAAGGTCGATCCCTTTCCCGGTTCACTTTCCAGCCAGCATTTTCCATGGTGGCGACGCACAATTTCATAACATATATATAATCCGACGCCCAATCCCTGAAATCGCTGAGCCGCTCCTTCCACCCGGTAAAATTTCCGGAAAACGTCTGCCTGATTTTCTTTTGGAATACCGATACCAAAATCTTTTACGGCTACGATGAGCCATTTATTTTCGATGGAAGTATGAATTTCCAGATCCTTGATTTCGGGAGAATATTTAACGGCATTGGTTATATAGTTGAGAATGACCTGCTCCAGGCGCAATTCGTCACCCAGCACAAGGGTATCGCTATGGCCAGTGACCCGGATCCGATAATCAGGATAAATCTGGCCAACCATATCGACCGTATCTCTTAATAATTTTCCGAAGTTAAACAGCGACTCATTAAATTTCAATTTTCCATTCTCTATCCGCGAGGTATCCAACAGGTCCACGATCAGACCATTTAATTTATTGATCTGTACCAGGGTACGGTCTACATAAGACTTCACTTTATCATCTTTTTGAACGGAGCGCTCAAGTAATTGGACATAGGCCTTCATACTGGCCAACGGAGTTTTTAATTCGTGGCTCGCAATACTCATAAACTCATCCTTTCTTCTGGCTGCTGCCAGGGCTTCCTGCTGGGCCGTTTTGCGGAACTCAATTTCTTTTTTTAAACTGTCCTGCATTTCATTCAGGATTCGATTCTGTTCGTACAACCGGTAAAATGTTTTTACTCTTAGTAATAAGATGTCGGGGTCGATGGGTTTAGTCACATAATCTATTCCGCCGGAGGAATACCCCTTGGTGATATATTTTTTTTCAACATTGATGGCAGAAAGAAAAATAACCGGAATGTCTTTCGTCGCGTTATTTCCAGATAAGGTTTCAGCCACTTCGAAACCATCCATACCCGGCATCTGCACGTCGAGAATGATCAGTGCGTAGGAATTCCTCAGAACCTTTCGCAGGGCTTCTTCACCGCTGGCTGCGGAATCTGTTGGAAAAGCGTGTAACTCCAGTAAAGTTTTTAAAGTAAAAATATTCTCCGGCGAATCGTCCACAATGAGAATCATATTATTCTAGCAAATTTTTGGGCGATGAAGTATAAACATACGAAAGTCCTGAATCAAATTCAGGACTTTGTATGTTTCCCTGTCCTAAGACCAATGAATGCAACTATAAAATAGAATTCAAATAATTTGCCAAAAAAATTACTATCAGATTTCAAATAATTTTTAAATTGTATGTAGAAATTATTTCCCAATCCTGGATATTTGTAGATCTTGTTACTTGCCGGATCAGCGAACGCTGTAGATTACTTTATAGACTTCCGAGATATCGATATCCTGTAAATAAGGAAAGAGTTCTCCCACGTCCTCAAAACTGCGTATACATATATAAAAATATCTGGTCTTATGATAATAAATCTCCACGTAAAAATCATTAACCTGATAAAGACTTATGCGGAAACAGCCGTCATTCCTTTCTGCCAGGAAGACCCCATCGCTGGCAAGGACTTCGGTCTTTGCCATACCGTCCATAAAATTGAAATCCCTTATATCCATAAAGAGGTTTTAAGCGTTCTAACACGGATTATAATTATTTAATTCAAATCACATACCGATTATCCGGCCCGGCGGGCACGGAACGGACATTAATAAAAGCAAAAAAATGGAGGAGTTGGTCCTTTCCCTAACCCATGCGGAGCTGCTTAAAGCCGATAAGGACTATGAAAAAGCGGCTAACGCGGTCAATTTGATCTATGTAAGGGATAATATGCCCGGAATCCACCGATTTAAAAAGGGGACGGGATTTACCTATATTCTGGAAGACAAGACCCTGAAAAATGCCGATCAGCGGAAACGGATTAAAAAACTGGCCATCCCGCCGGCCTGGACGGAAGTCTGGATCTGTCCCATGGAAAATGGCCATATCCAGGCAACAGGGCTGGATATCCGAAAAAGAAAACAATACCGTTACCACAGCCTTTGGGCCCATGTTCGGAGTGAAACCAAATTCCACCGGCTTTATGAGTTCGGCAAATTACTCCCCCGTTTACGGGCGCAGTTGGAATCCGACCTGCAGATCCGGGAACTGAACCAGGATAAAGTACTGGCCACTGTGATCAGCCTTATGGAAAGAACCTATATCCGGATTGGCAACAGCAATTATGAGAAATTATACGGTTCCTACGGACTGACCACATTAAAGGATAAGCACGTTTCCATAACGGGCGACCGGATGCGGTTTGCTTTCCGTGGTAAAAAAGGTATTCAGCATGATATCACCCTGAAGAATAAAAAACTGGCCCGAACGGTGGAACAATGCAAGGATATTCCCGGGAAAGAGTTATTTCAGTATTATGATGAATCCGGAAACCGGCGGATCATTGAATCCGGTATGGTGAACGAATATATTAAGAAGTCCACCGGAAAGGATTTTAGCGCCAAGGATTTCCGAACCTGGGCCGGGTCCGTTCATGCATTGGAAACACTTTGCTCCCTGGCCGAGGTGATTTCAGAGGCAGAAAGAAAGAAAAATATTGTGGCCGTATTGGATTCCGTTAGTAAAAAACTGGGAAATTCCAGATCCATCTGCAAGAAGTATTATGTTCACCCCGGGCTGCTACGCCTGTACGAAGAAAATAATTTTTCCAGGTATTCCCGGTCACTTGATCAGGCTGAAAGTACGGAAGAAAGTTCCGGGCTCACTCCATCGGAAAAGGTGTTGCTGCGGATTTTGAAAGAATCATAGGCAAGTATGGAAGTATGGGAGTATGGGAGTATGGAAAGAATTGAAATTGGGTGAATTTCTTTAATAAATTGAGTGAAATCCACATTTTTATTTTTCCAAATTGAGTCAGTTTTGAGTCTATAAAAACTCAACCTAACTGATCATGCGAGAAGGTCCTATTGTAAAAAAATCCTTTGATTTTTCTGTTTTAATTATTAACTATTACGACTTTCTGAATAGTATTAGAAAATTTATTATTGCGGATCAACTATTAAAATCCGGTACCGCAATCGGAGCCAATGTTTTTGAATCCCAGCATTCAGAAAGCAGATTGGACTTTATTCACAAAATGAAAGTCGCGCTAAAGGAAGCCAATGAAACTCTTTATTGGCTTTCTTTATGTGAAAAAATGGAAGGTTTAGCGGTTCCAAAGGAAGCGTTAAATGATTTAAATGAAATAATATTAATCCTCTCCAAAATAATCATTACGAGTAAAAAAAACTTGAACCTGGAAAAGTAACACGCGCACCCGCTTAAGTTCGGCGAACAACCATTCCCATACTCCCATACTCCCATACTTGCTTACTTGCCTCTACGCCCGCTCAAATTTCAGGATAAAGTTTGATCCCTTATTCAGACCGGTTTGCACATCAATCGAACCTTTGTGTGATTGGATAATATTCAGGGTTGTAGCCAGGCCGAGCCCAAGCCCATTTCTTTTGAATGTAAAATAGGGTTCAAATAAATGAGGAAGGGTCTCTTTGCTTATACCCGTACCATTGTCCTTTATGGAGACCAGGTGGTGCCCGTTCTGGCTGGTTACAGAAATATCCAGTTCTCCTTTGTTCTCAATCATCGCCTCGATGGCGTTGATGATAATATTGGTAAAGGCTATTTTCAATTTCAGCGGGTCAGCCATAATATAAGCCGGTTCATTAGGATACATCACTTTCCAGTTCACTTTTTTAAGGGTAATCCGGTCGATAATCGTTGCGATCGATTCATCCAGGATATTTTGCAACGATCTTCTTTCCCGGATATTTTCCGGAGGAAGTGAAGAAGACAATAAAAGTTCCGTGATCAGATCATTGATCCGTTTGCTGTTCCGGCTGATAATATCCATATACACCGTTCCGGATTCCGATCCGTTTTCCTGGGCGAGTTGTTCAATCGATAAATTGATATTATTCAGGGGATTTCTGACTTCGTGTGCAAGGGCACGCACCAGCCGGTTGGCGGCCCCCAGTTTTTCGGCCTGCAGGGTCGCTTTTTCTGCCCTTTTAAGATTTGTAATGTCATGAATAATTCCCTGCACATAAAGATTATCCTCTGCGTCCATTTCCATGGAAAGCGATAATATGGACTGCAGCGATTCCCTGTTGCGGTTGATCAGTTCAACTTCTATGTCTTCCACATTGCCTTCGGTGCGGAGGAGATTATTTATTTTCTGCGCCTGTTCGGGATTCACAAAAAAATGGTTCAGATTCATGCTCAAAAGTTCTTCTCTTGAATAGCCGAGCATTTCCGAAGTGATATAGTTCAGATCCAGAAATACCAGGAATTCATCAGTCAGGAAAACTGCGTCTTTAGATCTTTCAAAAATACTCCTGAATTTTCTTTCATTCGACCTGAGAATTTTCAGGGCAGAAGCTCTTTCCAGGGAATAGCGGATGCATCTTTCCAGTTTTTCAGTATTTAATTCGAGTTTAACGAGGTAATCGTATGCCCCGGCCTGCATGGCTTCCAGGTCAATTTTCTGGTTGCCCATGCCCGTTAGTAAAATCAGCGGTTGTTCGCAGTTCTGTTCCAGTGCCTCTTTCATCAGCTCCAATCCGGTTTTGGCGCCCAGATAATAATCTATAAAGTAGATATCGTACCTGGCTTCGACGATGGCTTCCAGCGCTTCTTTGTAACGATAGCACCAGTCGATAACGAATTCCTTACCTCTTATTTTTTTGATATACTGGCTGGTAAGAAAAAAATCTTCCTCATCGTCATCGATTATCAGGACTTTTATCGGAATATTTTCGGAAGTCATTGACAAACTCAAAATTTCAGGAGGTTGTTTAGATTGGATCATTTAGTGGTTTTTCATTTCTTCATACAGCGTCATCTTGTTGTATAAGGTTTTGCGGTCGATTTTAAGTAACTGGGCCGCCTTGCTCTTGTTATAGTTGGATTCTTTTAATGCCTGAAGTATCATTTCATACTCCGCATCGATACTGGCTTCTTTCAGCGAGCTTTCACTTAGATTTATTTTCCCGTTTGTTGTTTTTGAGTCAGAAACAGCCGCGGTACCCGGATTAGCGGTTCCGGCAGCGGGCTGATCTGCAAACTGTAATTTGCTATAGTTTGAGATTTCAAACGGAAGTGTGCGAGCTTCGATAAATTCTCCTTCTGTCAGCAGAGTCGCCCGTTTGATCACGTTCTTCAATTCACGCAGGTTCCCGTACCATACATATTTCTTAAATATCTCTTCCACATCAGGATCAAATCCCTTCACATCCTTGCCCAATTCCTCATTGGTCGTATGGAGAAAATGAGAGGCAAATAACATGATATCGTCCCTTCTTTCGCGCAGGGGGGGAATTTCAATAGAAAACTCATTGAAGCGGTGATAAAGGTCTTCGCGGAACTTACCGGTACGTGTGGCATTCCACAATAGTTCATTACTGGCAATCAGGATGCGTACATCCAGATCAATATCTTTGGTTCCACCCACCCTTCTCATTTTTCTTTCCTGCACCACACGCAACAGGGAGACCTGGACATCATAAGGCAGGTTGGCCACTTCATCCAGGAAAATCGTTCCCCCATTTGCCAGTTCAAAACAACCGATCTTCTGGTTCATCGCTCCGGTAAATGAACCTTTTTCATGGCCGAACAATTCGCTGGCCGCGAGTTCTTTGGACAACGCCCCGCAATCAATGGCAATAAACGGTTTACTGCTTCGCTTGCTGTGTTTATGAATTTCTGCGGCGATGGACTCTTTCCCGCTACCGGTTTCCCCATAAATAATAACACTATAACTGGTCGGAGCCACCAGGTTAACCTGTTTTAATATTTTGCGGAATGCTTCAGAATCTCCAAAAATATATTTCCCGGAATAGGTAATCCCGGTGGTTTCGGATACCGGTTTCGTATTGTCGGCAGCCTTTGACTTGGCTACCGGTTTGGCATTAACATGTTCACTATGTTCAATAGCCAGTTGTATGGTGTGAATAATTTCATCCGGCAATAAAGGTTTGGTGATATAATCGTATGCACCCATTTTCATGACCTTTACGGCCGTGCGCATATCGCTGTATCCCGTAATAATAATCACCGGAACATCAGCATATTTATTTTTGATACTCGTGAGCATTTCCATGGCATCCATATCTCCGAGGCGATAGTCGCACATCACCAGGCTGGGCTGGTTTCCGTCGAGCCACGCAAGCGCTTTTTTACCTGTGTACATTTCAATGACTTCATAACCCCGGCGTGTAAGAAACCGGTTCAATAATAAACAAATGTCCCTGTCGTCATCTATCACGAGAATTTTTTTCATAAACATCAAATTAATAATTCAAAATGGTTCTGGTAAAATGTATTAAAAGAATAGTGCTCTCATCTGGGCCACGGGTATATTCAACTGGTCCCTGTATTTGGCGATCGTCCTTCGGGCAACGATATATCCTTTGCCCGATAGTATGTCCGCCAACTGCTGATCTGTATATGGTTTCTTTTTATCTTCTTTCTGCACCACTTCTTCCACGATGGTCTGAATCACTTTATTACTGATAATGGTTCCTTCTTTATTTGAGAGTCCTTCCGTGAACAAATCCTTGAGAAGGATCATTCCGAAAGGTGAGTCCGCATATTTATTACAGGTAATGCGGGAAACGGTTGAAATATCCAGTCCCACGATCTCTGCGATGTTCTTTAACACCATTGGCTTTAGCTGCATGGTGTCTCCGAATTTAAAATATTCCGTCTGAAACTGGACGATTGCTTTGATCACTTTGAGCATATTGGATTCGCGTTCCCGTATGGCTTTGATAAACCATTGTGCGGAAGCCAGTTTGCTGCGCATATACTGACGGGTACCCCGGTCCGTGCTTTTATCGTTATCCATATGCTGCACGGTTTCGGCCCAGGTCTGGTTTACATGTAATGAAGCGGAACGCTGTCTCGCCAGGGAAACCGCTACTTCGTCGGCTTCTACGGTTATGATAAAATCAGGAAACACGGTGTTATTTACCTGTATGGTATTGGTAGAACCGGTAAAAGGCCGGGTTTTCAACGTTGCCAGCAACTGGAGCACTTCTTTCAAATCTCCGTCCCGCATTTTCATTTCCCTTCTTATTTTTTCAATATTACATGCATGCAAGTCGGGAAAATGATCGCGGACCAGTACGATGGCAGTCAGAAAATGGGGACCGTTTTGATTCATTTTCGTTAGCTGGATAAGAAAAAATTCTCCGAGGTTTCTCGAACCACAGCCCAGGGGATCGAGTTCCTGAATAATTTTTAGTACGGGTTCCAATTCTTCCGCGTGAACCCAGATATTTAGCTTGAAAGAAATTTCTTCTGCGATGGATTCCAGGTCGTGCGTGAGAAAACCACTTTCATCCAGGGAATCTACTATAAAATCGGCCAGTTTATACCTGGTCTCATCCATTTCTATAAAACGAAACTGTTTTTTTAATTCTTCCCTGAAGTCCAGGGCCTCTGCGATCTGCCGGTCCGGCATTTTATCCGTCGGCAAATAATTTTCGTATTCCGTTTTGTAATCGGGTATATCATCGTAGCCATATTCCTCCCAATTCTGAAAATCCTGAACAGTTTCCTTGGAAAACTTATCATTCCCGGAATCATCCGGATTGCTGCTTTCTTCCAAAGCCGGATTTTCATTGATTTCATCTTCAATCCTTTGCTCCAGGGAAAGAGAATCCAGGTGCAGGAGATTGAGAAGGGCAATGTGATGAGGGAGTATCTTATGCTGTAGCTTTTGCGACTGAAGCTGATTAAGCATGCGGTAATCTTTGATTAGCCTTATAAAAACAAAAAAAACACCAGAAATTTTACCTTTGAATTCGCCAATTCCATCTTAAATATAAGCAATTTTGGGGAATATTTTCCACAATTTGGGGAATATCTATTGTTACCCCTTAGTTTTATCAACCCCTTCTTTATCAGGCTGGCTCTTCTCATTGTCCTGTTTTTTCTTCTCTTCGGCCTCTTTTTTCTTTTTATCCTCCTCTTTTTTCTTCTTTTTGAAATAGCCCTTCAGCAAAAAATTGTGTTTGGCGGCTTCCATATTTTCGTTAAGACCTGCCGAGCCCCTTTTTAAATTTACCATTGTCGCGTTCAGGTTATTACCGAGACTGGAATCTCCCAGCAGCCTGGCAATGATTCCGTGGCCGTGGTTTATTTTATTTACAATCTCAGCCAGTTGTTGTGTAATGATGGCGGCGTTATCGGCGGATGTTTTCAGACCGGCCATGATCTGTTCTGTTTCAACGGGTGCATGAGAAACCAACACCTCGTTGTCTCTAACGGGTTCCTGAGTGTTTGTGCCGGGAGATATTAATACGACACGGTCACCGACTAATCCGTCAGAGCCTATGTTGGCTGTGGCGTCACGCTTTATGAATTTCCTTACTTCAGATTTAATGCTCATATTCACCATCACCGAAGTGTCTGTCATCAATTGAATACCTTCTACGTTGCCGATCGCGATACCACCGAAACGCACGTTATTGCCCACCTTCAGACCACTGACGTTTGTAAACACGGCTTTCATCTGAAAGACTGAGACAAAAAGATTTTTTTGTTTCCCTATGAAATACAATCCGAATACCAGCAGCACCATTCCGGCCACTAAAAAAATCCCAAGTTTCCATTTTAGTCCGCCATACTTTTTCATACCGTTTGTCAGTTTAATATTTCTTTATGAGAAAAAAGATTTTATCCACTCATCGTTATTTTTTTCCATTTCATCATAAGATCCTTCCGCAGAAATTTTTCCGTCTTTCAGCATAACAATCCGGTCCGCGGTCATTTTAGCGCAGGCGATATCATGGGTAATGATCAGGGATGAAATTTTATATTTCTTCTGCATTTCCAGCATCAGCTGGTTGATTTCCTTTGCGGTAGCCGTATCCAGTCCCGTCGTCGGTTCATCATAGAGCATGATTTCAGGTTTTAAAATCAGCGTGCGGGCGAGTCCTACCCGTTTGTTCATACCTCCCGAAAGTTCAGCGGGCATCATGCCGCCGGCATCCGGAAGCCCTACGTTTTCCAAAACTTCTCTTATCATAACATCCAGTTTTTCCTTACCCAGATTTTTCCTGTGATGACGCAGGGGGAATGCCAGGTTTTCATATACGGTCATGGAATCATACAGAGCACCGCTTTGAAATAAGAAACCAATTTTAGTGCGAAATTGATTCAACTCATCATATCCAATACTCGCCAGATCCTTTCCGAAAATACAGATCTCACCCTGGTCGGGTTCCATCAGTCCGACCATACATTTGATAAGTGTGGATTTTCCGGAGCCGGATTTGCCCAGCACAACTACATTTTCGGCTTTGTGGATGTCCAGGTTTACGTCTTTGAGAACCTGTTTTTCATTAAATGACTTGCTTAACCCTTTAATCCTGACTACCGGCTCATGCCCTGTATCTGTATCCATATCTATAAAATATCTGTTATCTGCACGGTGATCATATCAATAAAAAAAATGGCCAGGGATGCTGTCACCACGGATGAGTTCGCAGCCGTGCCCACACTCGCCGTTCCGCCGTGCACATTAAATCCTTTGTAACATCCTATGATTCCAATTGCGGTACCAAACAGGACCGATTTGATTAGCGAAGGGACAACGTCGATCCAGTCGAGCTTGGAAAGCGCGGTATTAAAATAACTTCTGAGGGACATTTCCCCGTGAATATTGTAAGCCAGATAAGAAGAAAAAATGGATATGGTATCTGCAAACACAACCAGAAAAGGAAGAATAAAAGTGGCGGCCAGTACCCGGGTTACGACCAGGTAACGGAAAGGATTAATCGCAGACACTTCCATCGCATCAATCTGTTCAGTCACTTTCATGGATCCTAATTCGGCGCCGATCCGGGACCCGATTTTACCTGCGCAAATAATAGCCGTGATAACCGGGCCGATTTCCTTGATCACAGATACCGAAACCATTCCAGGAAGCAATGCCTCCGCTCCAAAATTTACCAGTGAAGGTCTTGTTTGCAGTGTCAGCACCAATCCCATGATGAATGCCGTAATTAATACCAGGGGAAGGGATTTATTTCCCATTTTGTAACACTGAACCAGAAATTCCCTCCACTCAAAGGGACGTTTAAAGGACTCTTTTACAAACCGGACATAAAAATAAAAAAAATCACCTGCGCCCTGTACCGTCGTTTTAAAGGGCACCCATGCGGGAATACTGGTTTCCTGAGTCATATGAAGTTTTGTATTGCTATTAAATAGAAGATCATGCCGTTAAATTTTTAGATGATAACTTGAATTTCATGAGGGTTTACTGAATAACCGTAGAATTAAGTACCCAGAGGCAATGTGCTAATGTGCCAATGTGCCAATGTGCCAATGTGCCAATTTACTGAGAAAGCGATTCGCTCATTTGCACATCAGCACATCAGCACATTGGCACATTTGTCTTCCTTTGGCCTGATTTTTCGACTAAACCGGGTAAATCATTTTATATGACAAATCGAAAAATTGTCGCCGGTGTCTTAACGGGTATCGCGGCGGGTGTCGCAATCAGCCTGTTTCTTTATACAAAAAAAGGGAAGCAGACAGGAAAAACCCTTTGGAAAAAGGGTAGCCGGCTGACGGATGATATCAAAGGGAAATTCAATGACTTTATTGACCAGGTGCAGGACAAAGCAAAGGGTATATTAAAGTAGTTAACTTTGGGTAATATTTTAATATGACCTCCACTGATACCATTAAGACATTAATAGATAAGACGAAAGATTATCTGGACACAAAAATAGAGCTGACCAAACTAAAAACTATTGATAAATCCGTTGATGTTTTATCAACCGTAATCGTTATGATTGCGATTATTTTTTTGTGGTCCCTGTTTATAATCTTTATCAGTATTGCGCTGGCCCTGATTTTCGGGAAAATGCTGGGCGCCTATTATTATGGTTTTTTAATCATGGGAGGATTTTATGCCATCATTTTATTGGTGATTTATATTCAGAGGGAAAAATGGATTAAAACCCCGATTGCCAACGGGCTCATCAATAAAATGCTGAAATAAACCATATGAAAAAAAAAGTTAAAAATGCCGAAGATCTTGAGCAGGCAATCGCCGAACTCGAAATAAAAGCAGCTGCCCAGAAAAAAGATATAGCGGTAACTTTCGAAGCCGTAGCGGATAATTTAAGACCACTCAACCTGATAAAAAGTGGTGTACGTTCTGTTTTTTCCGGTGAACATAAGGAAGATCTTTACAATGCCCTGATCGGATTGGGAACCGGTATCCTGAGCCGCAAACTGATCCTGGGGAAAAGCAATGGATTTGTTGGCAAAACAGTGGGCAAGGCCATACAATGGGGAATGGCCGGGCTGGTTTCAAAAAATGCTGAAAAGATAAAAGAAAAAGCAGGTGAATGGATTGATAAAATTTTTAGAAGGCATACAGCCAAGTCCAATCATACACCTGCTCTTGAAGCCCAAAGCCCAAAGTCTAACGCCTAAAACTCTCGGAAATTTTGCTTGAACAACTGATCACCGGTTTCAATTATTAATATAGCCAATAAATACAAAGTCTATGGCCCGGTTTATTTAATTGTTGGACGTGGTATTGAACGTTTTTTCCACCTTGCGCATAAAACTGGAAACAGGCCCCTCCATTTTGCCTGTTCTGTCGTCCAGGTTATCATTTTTAAGAACGGTTCCTAAATCCAGGGACGGCGGTAAATACAATAGCGTATCCGGCTTATTCATAGCCACGAATTTCCTAATGGAACTTTCATTGGATCCTTCCCCTATTCCGGCTTTGACCACGCGCATCGCTTCTGACGCGATATGCTCCAGCTGCTGGTCATTGTGCTTATCAGGAAATTTTGAATAATCATTGATCCGCGAAACCACAATATCTTTTGATTTTCCAAAGATCCTTTCCATCAAACTCCCGGTCTGCTCTGTGTCCAGCAAATTCATATCCGGATTTTGCTCCAGACTATTAAAGATACCCAGCAAAATGGCCGGGATGCCCGCCTGTGCCAGGGCGCTGTTTCCCAGGGAGCTTTCCTGCCCCGCCGTTTGTTGTGTGTTTGGATCAACTTTTTCAAGGGCATTAAACCCAAGATTCTTCTGAACTGTTTCGATGATATTCATAAAAAGAAATTTAATGGTGAAAAAAAATCTTCCAAAAGAAAATTGCCCATCCCAGTCATTCGGATGAGCAATTCTTTTGAAAGAAAAAACTTTCAGGCTCTTCTGATCACGCCTAATATCAGCGCGATGATGGCAAGGATCAGTAAAATATGAATCAACCCGCCCGCACTGTATACGAAAAACCCCAGGATCCACCCGATAATTAAGATAACAGCGATGAGATACAATAGACTCCTCATAAAATAAATTATAGGTTGAGTAATGATTACCTGGTGTAATAGCAAATTCATGCCAGACTTATTTTATCGCCCTGGACAGTCCATTTCAGTAAAACTTTAAAGATCTATACAGTCATGTAGATGATTTTCTACATAAAAAAGTTTAACATAATGAAATAAATTTTCTAAACAGTTGTTATATTTGGAAACCACGTTATAACCCTCCTTAACGATTCCGCGTAAAAACTAAATGGGAAGTCAGTCTAATTCCATTAAACGAGTGCTCATTATCGATGACGAAACAGACTTTTGCCTGCTGATGAAAAATTATTTTGTCAGAAAAAATTATGAAGTTCACATTTTTCATACGCTGGGAGAAGGCATGAAGAGCCTGGAAACAATCAAACCGGATATTATTTTCCTCGACAATAATTTACCGGATGGCCTGGGATGGGAAAAAACAGAATATATCAGTCAGCATTTTCCTAATACCCGTATCAACCTCATCAGTGCTTACCAGTACGATCACAGCATTTCTGACAAATTATCTTCGGTCAGAATCTGGGAAAAACCCATTAGTCTTACCGATCTCAATAAATACCTTAATTAAGCCTTTTTAAACTTAAAGCCCAAAGCGTAAAGCCTAAAACCTCCTTAAGCCTAAAGCCTAAAGCGTAAAACCTAAAACCTCCTTAAGCCTAAAGCCCAAAACGTAAAGCCTAAAACTAATACTGAAATTTAAAATGAATAGGTTTCGATTTCTGCATTTGGAATTTTACGCTTCTAAAAAAGAAGTTTTCGGCTTTACGCTTTGGGCTTTAAGCTTAAATGGCACTGTTTTAGATTTATTCCTTATAACAAAAAGATAATGTATGAGAGCCATTTGGACAGGAGCCATCGGTTTCGGATTGGTGAATATACCCGTCCGTATTTTCAGTGCAACCCAGGACAGCAATCTGGACCTGGATATGCTTGACAAAAAAGATCATGCAAAAATCCGTTTCAAAAGAGTAAACGAGGACAGCGGACGGGAGGTTAGCTGGGAGAATATCGTTAAGGCTTATGATTATAACGGAAAATATGTTGTCCTGGATGACGAGGACTTTCAAAAAGCTAGTCCCGAAAAATCCAAGATCATAGAAATCATGGAATTTATAAAGGAAGATGAAGTCGAAAGTATTTTTTATGAAACACCTTATTTCCTGGAGCCCCAGAAATCAGGACAGAAAGCATATTCCCTGCTTCGCGAAGCGCTGAAAAAAAGCGGGAAGGTCGGTCTGGGTAATTTTGTGATGAGAACAAAAGAGGCACTCTGCGTATTGAAACCAATGGATAATGCCATCCTGCTGCAGCAGATCCGTTTTGCTCAGGAAATCAGGAATATCAACGATCTGGATATTCCCGGAAAATCCACGATCAAGCCAGGTGAAATGCAGATGGCCATGGCCCTGATTGACCAGTTGACTGGAAAATTTGACATTTCCAAGTATAAGGATACTTATTCCGACGAGTTACTAAAACTCATTCACGCTAAAGCAAAAGGGAAAAAACTTCAACCTGCGCCCCTGCGCGTTGTACACAGCAAATCAAAAGATCTCATGGATCAATTGAAAGAGAGTCTTTCTGTTAAAAAGAAAAAAGCCTCTTAAGCCTCTTAAGCCTAAAGCCCAAAGCGTAAAGCATAAAGCATAAAACCCAAAGCCCAAAGCATAAAGCCAATTTGGTAATTTGAAGACGCGATGGAAGGTGCAAACTAAAGAGTCAATTTCCAAATTTCCAAATTTCCAAATTTTCAAATTTGTTTTCGGCTTTACGCTTTGGGCTTTGGGCCCAAGAAGGCTTTTTATGCTTTTTGTAATATACGCTCAACAACAATGGGAAGATTGATTTTTACTTCGTGGGCCAGCTGGTCATTTACAAGTAGAAGTTCATTCGATCCCTGGTCGGATCCATCGAGTAAAATTTTCATTTCCCTGGCAGACGGGTCACGTTCAATTTTCAAATGATATTCTGTTTCACCAAATTTGTATTTGATATCGAACGAGGTCCAGCTGTCGGGTATACAGGGTTTAATGGTAAGCCGGTTGCCGGTTCTTTTAAGACCAAAAAATGACTCTGCCAGTAATTGGTACATCCATCCGGCAGAGCCCGTATACCAGGTCCATCCGCCCATCCCTTCGTGGTTTTCCACCGCATACACATCGGCCGCAATCACATAGGGTTCTGTTTTATATTTTTTTATGCCGGCTACAGTTGATCCATGATTCAAAGGGTTGATCATCTGGATCAGTTCATATGTGCGTTGCTTATCTTCCAACATGGCGGCGGCTATGATTAACCAGATAGCAGCGTGTGTGTACTGGCCACCGTTTTCACGGACACCCGGCACATATCCCTTGATATAACCAGGATTCGGAACGGCCAGGTTAAATGGCGGTTCAAATAATTGGATAACAGACTGATCTTTTTTCACCAGGTTTTCATAGGCAGAAAGCATGGCAGTCCGGCTGTGGACAGCATTTCCTGCTCCCGATATGACGGACCAGCTCTGCGGTATTGAATCAATTTTACACTCTTCATTTCTCGAAGATCCAAGTGGTGTCCCGTCATCAAAAAAAGCACGGAGATACCAGTTTCCATCCCAGGAATTAAGTTCTATATTTTTTTTAATCTGGAAAGACTCTTTCTGGCAGCGATCCGTGAATTCAATGTCTTTTCGTGAATGGGCCAATTCCTGAAATCGGGTGAGTACATCGAATAAAAAGAAAGCCAGCCATACGCTTTCTCCCTTTCCTTCGTGGCCCACTTTATCCATTCCGTCGTTCCAGTCACCTGAACCCATAAGGGGTAAACCATGGGAACCATAACGTAAACCATGCTGTATGGAAAGTTTACAATGTTCATACAGACTGACTCCCTGTTCCGAAATTCCGGGCAGTTCATAACAGGAATCTTCCCCCGGATTCAGCAACCGGCCTTCTATAAATTTCACGCTTTCTTCCAGTATGGCGTTGTCTCCTGTATGTTTCACGTATCTCGAGACGACGTACGGAAGCCATAAATAGTCGTCCGAACAAGTTGTGCGCACTCCGCGTCCCATCGGCGGATGCCACCAATGCTGTACGTCCCCCTCACGAAATTGCCTTGAGGCGCTCAATAATATTTGTTTTCTCACCAGGTCGGGACGGTTATGCAGTAAAGACAGTGAATCCTGAAGCTGATCCCTAAAACCATAAGCACCGCCGGACTGATAAAAACCACTTCTTCCCCAGATGCGCGATGCAAGGGTTTGGTAATTCAGCCATCCGTTAAATAAATAATTTATCGCGGGATCGGGGGAGTTGACCTGGATCATTGAAAGTGTTTTCTTCCAAAATTCTTTCGTACGCGCCAGCGCGCTGATGGCTGTATTGGAACCCTTGCATTTTTTTGCCGTTTGTAAGGCGCTGTACTGATCCTTACCCGCCCCCAGTCTGAAAACGATCACTCTTTCTTCCGAATCTGTCAGGTCCATATTCGTTTGTAATACGCCGCATGCGTCCTCAGCGGCTCCCACCCTTGAGGAAAGTTTTGCTTTACCCATCGCTTCGGGATTTTTGTATGTCCCGTTTCTTCCAAGAAATTCCGAACGGTCAGTAGTAAACGATTTTGCCTGATCGTCCACGTCAAAAAAGCTGATGTAATTACCAAAATCACTGTTATATGCATTTCCGGCAAACAGGACACCCGAATCCTGATTTATTTCCGTTGTTATCTGCATGACGGTCTTTGATCTCAGATCACCCAGCACCCATTCAACATATCCCGTCAGTGATAATTTTCGCATGCGGCCCGACGCATTTTTTATTTTAAACAGGATATATTTTACGGGTTCTTCCGGATCAACAAATACGGTCATCGTGGAAAAAATCCCGTCTTCTGCAAATTGAAATTCGCTATATCCGAAACCATGCGTGCAGTGATAATTTGATTTACCCGGCGTGGGCAGTAGTGCCGGGGACCAATATTTTCCGCTTTCTTCGTCGCGGATATAAAATGCTTCACCACATAAGTCAGTAATGGAATCATTGTTCCAGGGCGTGATCCTGTATTCATGGGCATTTTCCATCCAACTGTATGACTGTCCGCTTTCTGAAATCACCGTACCAAATGACGGGTTGGCCAGTATATTACACCAGGGTGCCGGAGTCGGATTTTCCGTACTCGTAATAATGTGATATTCTTTGCCATCGGGTGAAAAACCACCCATACCATTAAAGAAGGCAAGGTTTTTTGGCAGGTCCAGCGTGGAATCCAGCGAAGCATAAAATTTAGTCGGTGTAAAATAGGGAATCACGGGTTTCACTTTGCTTCTTCGTTTGATCTGTTCTTCCAGCGTTCCCAGTACGTCCGACAAAATAATCCTTGAAACTGCCTGAAATAAAATTCTATCTTCCTGTGAAACCTGTTCGCCGGCCCGGATAAATATTCCGCCGGGTTTATCTTTTACATCACTGATAATGCCGGGTGATATCAGGCTGAGTAGTTCATTTTGCAATGCCTGCCGGTACCCGCCGTAATCTTCGTTCCAGATAACCAGGTCCACCATGAGTCCCTTTAACCGCCAATAGGCATGTGCCTGTACCATTTGTCTGGCCAGATCAATGTTGGCCACGTCCTGGATCTGCAACAGTACTATGGGCAGATCTCCGGAAATGGAATAACTCCATAGGGCTGACTGACCGCGTCGGTTTCTAATAATGATTGCCGGATCAGCGCGCAGGGCAGGATTTGAAAATATAATCGAGCTGGCAAGACGGGAATACAATTGAGCGTCGGCTTCGGTGGCATTGATCTGCCGGAGAACCACCTGGCTATGGGTCCAGGCAAGCTCAAAGGCCCGGTCAGTCAGCGGTCTGTCCTGATATTTTTCAACGAGTGCTACACAGGAATCCCTGGTTTCTGCCATACCCAGGACCATATCAATGGTAACAGAGTCGTGTGCATCTATGATAAAGCGATACCGGATAGCAACGATCGGGTCGAGTACAGCGCCCTGTGAATTCGAAAGTGGCTGGTTTTTGCTCAACGCTTCGGGTTCATGTATGCTACGGGTCCTTCCGATAAATATGGACCGGTCCGTTTCAAATGAAACGTTTTTGATCTCAGGCGTGTTGTGCACTTTCATCAGGTGGAACATCCAGGGTTGCAGATCGCCTGCGCCTCGTGGTCTTCTTGTGCAAAGTATCGCATCGCGCTGCGGCAGGATTTCGGTCTGCACAAAGAGATTACTAAAAGCCGGATGGGCAGCATCAGCAGCTGCCGACGTAAGCACCACTTCCGCATAACTGGTTACTTCCAGCAATCTTCTTCTCCGCGAACGGTTGCTGATGTGCACGCGGCGCATCTCCACATCGTCTTCGGATGAAACGACAATTTCCGTATGCGTTTCAAAGTTTTGTTCCTGCCTCCGGAATTCGGCCCTTCCCTGGGAGAACACCACTTCATAGGATTCAGCAGTTTTCAGGGAAGGCTGAAACGCAGCGGACCAGTTACTTTCCGTATCCAGATCCCTTATATAACAGAAGATTCCGGTATTGTCAATGGTCGCATCCTCGCGCCAGCGGGTAACGGCAATATCTTTCCAGCGACTGTACCCGCTGCCGGAATTGGTAATCATCGCATAGTAGCGACCGTTAGACAGCAATTGGATTTCTGGTAAAACGGTGCTAGGTGTTTTGATAACACGCATTTCGACTTCCTGTTCGGAAATGCTCGTATCCGATACGTGAACGGTGGGAGAATAAAATTCGGTTGCGTGCGGCACCCTTTCCTGTAGTAAGAGCATGATCGCTTTGAACTGCGCTTCATTCTCAAATCTTTTCTGCATGGGCTTATCGTGCAAAAGATGGGATATCGATAGAAAAGACATTCCCTGATGGTGAGCCATAAACGAGCGGACGATCGCGAAGGGTTGTCCCCGCGTTAACCTGGCCGTCGTATAATCCACCGCTTCATACATTCCATATTTCCCGGTGAAGCCATCTCCATCCATGTCCAGTAAATTTCCTGTGGCCTGTTCGGGCATTACCATCAGGGCCATGACGGAAGCGTAGGGCGCAATCACGAGATCTTCTCCCAGTCCGCGTTTCAGACCCAGGCCGGGAACTCCGAATGCGCGGTACTGATAATTCAAATTAACGTCAACCAGATTATATCCTGATTCTGAAACACCCCAGGGAACATTTCTTTTTTTCCCATATTCAATCTGCTTTTGAACGACCGATTTATTGGTCTGATCCAGCAGGGTATTGTCAAAGCTGGGCATGACCAGCAGGGGCATCAGGTATTCAAACATCGATCCGCTCCAGGAAACCAGTATCGGGGAAGTCCCCGGATTGGTCAGCTGACGGCCAAGCGCAAACCAGCTGTCCTGCGGAAGTTTTCCCTGTGCGATACCCAGGAAAATCGTGAGCCTGGATTCTGAAGCGAGCAGGTCATAATAACCATTGTCCCGCCGGTGATCCGTTACATTGTAACCGATCGCCAGAAGCCTTTGCGATTTATCATACAGAAAATCTAATTTTAAGTCCGCAAATTCTTCGCAGATCCGGGTAAGCGACTGAATGCTTAACAATCTTTCCTTTGCCCGCCGACTCGTTTCGATCAGTTGCTTTCTGAAGTTTTCCAACCATATTTTCTCTTCCGCATTCATTTCTTCTTCATCGAATACGTGCACCTGCGGAAGTAGTAAAACTTCGAGGGACGCCAGTTCGTTCAAAGGCAACGAACGGGAAATGCTAAATTCGAGATTTTTAAACCTGTCGGGGAACTGAGGGATCGATAGCCAGGGAGAAGACTCATACACTTCATTGAAAGCATCCCGGACCTGGTTGGCAAAGGCATCCGCCCACCAGGCAGATTCCGAATCTTCGTCAAATAAACCCGTCAGTGCTTCAGCTTCCTGTAAGAGATTCTGCAGATCCTTATATAATTCATTCACAGAGCCGGTATCCTTTTCGTCGGAAGATGGCAAAAGCTTCTCTAATAATTCGGTTCCTTTCTTTGTTCCCATCTTCTCCTGTAAAATTTCCAGGGTTACCCGAAGACCCGTAAAGAGTCCATTTGAAATGACCGGTTTTTCGGCGAGTAAAAAAAGGCCCTGTTTCAATGTAATCAGGTGGCCCGCCATATTTCCGCTATCCACCGTAGAAATATAATTGGGCGGAAGCGGTTGCAGACTTTGGGTATCGTACCAATTATACAAATGCCCGGCATACCTTTCCATTTTCTGAAGGGTTTGCAATGTATTTGAGGTTCTGACCAGTAATACCTGCATGGGAATATAACCGAAATCAAATGCGGTCAGGTTTGCCAGAAGAGAGAGCCCGATATTCGTAGGAGAAGTTCGATGAGCAATACGCTCAACCGGACTTTCCTGATAGTTGTCCGGAGGCAGCCAGTTGTCCCCGGCAACGACAAAGGTTTCAAAAAAGGCCCAGGTTTTCCTTGCCAGTTTATTTAAAAATAATTTTTGTTTTTCGTCCAGGATAACGGCTTTGTCCTTGTCCGACAAACTGATTTTCCAGGTAACGGCGGGAAGTAACATCCAGGCAATCAGAAAAGGAAGACTGACTCCCGTCCCATCGGAGTGTTTGTACTGCATCCATTCAAAAACGCCAATCGCGAGCAGGACCGGAAACCACATGGACAGATAGGTCTGAAACAGGTTTTTATTAGAACGGGTCATGACATTCTGTGAAGGGCTCCATTGCAACAGGTGCCGGTGGCTGATCAGCATGCGCCAGTTCGTTCTCCAGATCGCGCCTGCATAAATAAAGGCCTCATAGGGAATGGTGATCAGGAGAAATAACTGATGGGCAAATTGCTGTATGGAAAAACGAAAACTCAACACGATATGCGGCAGCATATGTACGTCATCCGGTTTTTGCCAGACCTCCCAGAAAAAATTAATGGCGGCATTTAGCAACAGTATGCTTAAAACGGCAAGGGTCCAGAAAACGGGAGAATGAGAATAAATCCAGCCAAATAACAGCATACCCATCAAAGAAAGGGGCACAAGACTTCTTCGCAGGTTGTCAAAGATTTTCCATTTAGATAAAGGAGAAATTGGATTTTTCAGAATTTTGTGTGAGGGACCCGGAACCCAGGGAAGCAGCCAGGATGCGATTTGCCAGTCCCCCCGGATCCAGCGGTGACGGCGCTTCATATCCACGTCATATCGAAGAGGATAGGCTTCATACAGCTGAACGTCACTCAATAAACCACAACGGGCATAACTGCCTTCCAGCAGGTCATGACTTAAAATGCGATTTTCAGGAAAACGGCCATTCAAAGCTTTTTCAAATGCGTCCACATCATAAATCCCTTTTCCGATAAAAGATCCTTCTCCAAATAAATCCTGATAGACATCGGAAATTGCGCGGGTATAGGGGTCAATACCGGGTTCATTTCCATGCAGCCGGGCAAAGACTGTACTATCATTGGAAGGCAGGCTGACGGCTACCCTGGGTTGCAGAATGCCGTATCCGTCCACCACACGCTGTTTTTTATCGCTGAAATGAGGATGGTTCATTGGGTGAGCCATCGTACCCGTAATCTTCCAGGCAGCATCCCTGGGAAGCTGGGTATCTGTGTCCAGGGTTATAACATATTTTACTTTTTCATAAACGGATGAATCGCCCACGATCAGCAAGAATTTTTCCCTGTCCCTTCCCCGGAGTAACGCGTTCATCTCCGCCAGTTTTCCTCTCTTTCGCTCATAGCCCATCCAGACTTTTTCTTTCGTATTGTATTTCCGGGGACGGTGAAAAATAAAAAATAAATCATTGTTGTCATTGCCGTATTTACTATTCAGTTTTTCGATCTGAATCCTGGCGGTTCTCAGCAGTTCCTCTTCCTCTGGTAGAATTTCCGTCTTTGCATCCTTGAAATCCGTTAACAAGGCAAAATGAATATTGGGTCCCCGGTTTGCCAGGAAGCGAACTTCCAGATTTTCTACCAGATCTTCCAGTTCTTTCGGATCATTGAATATTGATGGAATGGCTACCAGGGTGCGGGAATTATCCGGAATGCCTTCAGAAAAATCCATCCTTGGCAACATCAACGGACGAATGATCAGGGTACTGACCCAGTTAATCAGGGTAATTGAAAGCTGGCTGCATCCGATCATACATACCAAAGCAGCCAAAGATAGTACCCAGGGATTTCTGAATCCATCTTCCCAGGCCCGGAGAATTAATGTACCGGCCATCACACAAGCCAGGAAGATGGAAGTTCCTGTATACAGTAATAAAGGAATCTTTTTTAAGAAAAATTTTAATTTCTCTGCCATTGGAAATTTCGCCGCCGATATTTTGACCAGCTGCTTAAAACCGCGGCCCACCAGGTAATAACCCAGATGAGATGCGCGTGTAAAATCCGGACGGTTCTGCAAACTTTCGTTTGCCAGCTGTAAAGCCATATGCGCAATCTCGGATTCAGACCGGGTACTCACTTTTGCGATTTTTTCAACGCTGTGCCGGTATTCATCGCGGGTATAAAAATCCATCAGGGGATAAATGCCTGAATCTTCTGATCGAAGAATACTTTCAACAATACTGATATTTTCTACAAAATCCCTCCAGTTATTGCTGCTTAAAAACCGAAGACTTCCGATACTATTACTTATGGAAACCTGGTCCGCCGCCTGTTTTTGATTTTCAATGTGGACCAGTTCATCGCTGGTCATGCCTTTTTCCGAAAGTCTTTGTTCAATCCAGCTGATGGGCAATGAGAATGCGGCTCCTTTTCCGACCAGCCTTCTTGTAAGTTCAGCAACAAAAGAACTCTCGAGCGGAGGCCCGTAGCGGGCCATATCGGCAATAACCAGTATCAGGCTCTTGGGATCTTTTTCGGCAGTTTCTGTCATCTGGTCGGCCCAGTAATCAGCGAGATTTTTATTTATCCTGTTCTTGGCAATCAGCGCCGCCAGCCTGCGAAGGTTTTCTATCAAAGCCAGCCGGAGCATAATGGGAATAGCCCATAATTCGCCCAATTTCAATTCAGATTCCTGCTGATAAGCAGCGGTAAAACTATTCAGGCTTTTTAAATCCACACGTCCATCACTATGCGCAATCAGTTCAACCGCCAGATCGTATACCCGGGGTAGCCCGGCCGAAGGCCCCTTGGCCAACTGCGGAAGGCCCTTACTGTACCCTTTGGGTAAATGTTTTTTGCCGGTGTAAATCTGTTCTTCTATGAGATAGAAATTATCCAGGAGCCATTCTCCCGCTGGCGTAATGCGCTTATTTTCCTTGGCAGAAGCCGTTAACAGGTTATGCACCTCGAGCAGGATCTCTTCATTCTCGGCCAGTCTTTTTAGTAATTGTTCGGAAGGTTTATCGATCGTTAACTGATGATTTTTAGCAAGCGTTTTCGCATAACTTTCCAACTGCTCGAGACTGAAAAGCTCCGAACGTATCGGTGCCTTTTCATCGTCGTATTTATGCATAAGATCGTCACCCAGGAATGAGATGCGCAGCTGGGAGATGAATTCCTGTATCGGGGTAATATTAACTTTCAAATCAGTATCTCGGATTTAATGAAATGACCAAATAACAAACAAAACAGGCTCTTCTCCTTCCCTCATTTCGATGCCTATTCTGTCATCGCACACGGATCGGATGCCCCCGGGATTCCGCATATACCGAGGTATAGCAGGCGCCGAAGTACAAAATAATAGAAGAATAGTAAATCCATAACATCAGGATCACGATCGACGCCGTTGTGCCATAGGTGGCGCCGATTTTGGAATGACCCAGGTAAAACCCGATGATGAACTTACCGACTAAAAACAGGATCGAAGTTACCAAAGCCCCCGCAAACGCGTACTTCCAGGATATAGAGGAATTGGGAAGAATTTTAAATATCAGCATAAACATGGAACTGATAACAAATAAAATCAATGCGAGGTTTACGATATTAAACAGGTTTAAAAAGGAGTCGCTGAAAAAACCTTTTAGCCGGTCGCTCAGAATATCCAGCAGGGCATTGGCCGTTAATGAAACCATGAGCAGAAAAGCAACGGCAATCAAAAGAGAAAAGGAAATTAATTTTCTCAGGACGGCAAACAGAAAGGCTTTTTTCTTAGGCGCGGGTATGGACCATAAATAATTTATCGAGCTTTGAATTTCCGAAAAAACACCGGAGGCTCCTATTAATAATACAACCATTCCGATAAGTCCCCCCAATTTTCCATGACTGGATTCCTGGGTGTTGCGGATGATACTTTGTATCTGCAATGCGGTATCGCTACCCACCAACCCGCTGATCTGATGGTATACCCTGCCTTCAACGGCCAGCTGGCCAAAAAAAATTCCCGCCAGTGAAATAATAACGATTAGTAGTGGCGCTATGGAAAAAACAGTATAATAAGATAAAGCCGCACTTAATTTAAATCCATTGAGGTCATCAAATTGATTAAAACTTTTCACCAATAATTGCCATGATTTTTTAAACAAATTGGTTCCCATATATTTATTACCTCTCTTTGATCGCAATTTCATGCCAAAGCTCCTGCTCTGTCAATTAGAAAAATCTGCGAAAGTTGGGGAATTCCTTTCCCGGTTTGAAAGATCCGGTTCATTTTTCCCAAAATGGCAATCTAATCTATTTTCGTTAAGCGCTGATTGTAAATAATTTATTTGATATTCCGGGTAAGTTCTCACCAATTGATAAAATGGTATTTCTTTTGAACCTCTTAGAGAAACTAAATTATGTCCGGATACCTGCCTATAACATTTATTGAGGAGAAAGTAAGGGATCTTGAGAATGCTTTGTTTTTTTCCATGAGCGACGCTATTTTAAAGATTCCGGCCTGCGTGGTAAAAGTCTTGGAAACGGACGAACTTGGCCAGCTATGGTTTGTTATTCCCAAACCCTCGCAGTTTTTACACGCTTTCGATAAAACTTTTCCCGTTAAGCTTGACTTTTTCCGAAAGGGTCGGGATTATTATTTAAAGCTTTTGGGGAAAGCCTTCCTGGTCAATGACCCGGAAGAAATAAACAGTGTGGAATGCCTGAATGAAAATATTAAGGAACAGGCTAGGAACAGTGAAACCGTTTTGGTAAAAGTAAAAATCACACATGCGGAGTATGTGGAAACGGGGACAGGAAAAGCTACAGCGAAAACCCTGTTACACCAGGTGAAGAACAAGCTATACCGTTGGTTCCAGTTCTCCCAGCCAGACGGGGTGAGGTATGACCAGAAAATTCCCGTTCAGTTTAAGTACCCCTCACTTTCATCTTTTTCAAACTAGCCGTTATTCAATTAATTTAAAGAATCTGAATCCCGATGTCTGGAACGACAATATATTTTTCCAGTGGGCTAAACCTGATTTATTTTCAATTCTCCTGTAAATGGCTGAAAAAAGAGCTTTCTATCGATCGTGGAAATTTTACCTTCTTTCCTGCATTCTGCTGACTATCGGGGTAGCCGGATTTTTTTTCTGGAGAAATTACAAATACAAAATCGTCGACAAAAAAATTGACAAACTCGTAACGGTCGGTTCGAAAGGCCTCTACGAGCTGAACTACAAAAATCTTGTTATCAACGAGGCCCTGGGAAACATCTCCGCTGAAAACGTAGAAATGCTGCCCGATAGTCTGGTTTATCAATCCATGATTGAAAAAAATACCGCTCCTGATAATCTGTTTTATATTAAAATTCCCAAACTGTTCATAACGGGTGTTAAGACCCCCAAAGCGCTGCTAAAAAAAGAAATAAGCGCTCATATCATCCGGATCGAAAACGCAGAAATCGTTATCCGTCAAATTAAAGTCGACAGCGGCAAAGGACCCGGTTTTAGCAGGTATCTTGGCTCAGAAATGTACAGGCAGCTTTTAGGAAAGCTGAATAGCATTACCGCAGACAGCATCGTGCTTGAAAATGCAAGCCTGACACTGACCGGAAAGAATCCCAAAATCATCCATGGCAAAACCAGCGGACTCAGTATCCGGTTTGCAGGCACCGTTATAGACAGCGCCGTTCAGCATGACAGTTCAAGGATACTGTTTTCTAAAAACCTCGTTATTCATTGTAATCAAATTGACATTCCACTGAAAAGCAAATTTTATACTTTTCGATTATCTGGTCTGGACTTCAATTTACAAAACAGCCATCTTCATACAGATAAGATCCATTTGATGCCTACCCTTTCTGAAACAGCTTTTTCCAAGTCATTCAAATTTGCGAAAGACCGGATCGACATGGAAATTGGCAGCCTGGACCTCTGGCATATCAACAGAAATGCCATTCTGCACGATCAGTTGGTAGCAGATACGCTGCAGATCTCTACCGCCATTTTTCATATTTTCAGGGATAAGTCCATTCCGCATGATTCCGTTGACAGAACGCGCAGTTATCCGCAGGATGCCATAATGCAGTTGTCCCTACAAATTGACCTGAAAAAAATCCTGGTTACTGACAGTTATATTGAATACAAGGAAAAAAATGATATGTCAGACAGCAGCGGAAAAGTATCCTTTTTCCACGTGCAGGCGGCATTTGACAATGTAACCAATATACGCAGCCGGATCAAACAAAACGATTTGATGCGTTTGGATTTCAAAGCTTCTTTTTTAAATGAGGCGAACTTTACGGCCGTTATAAAAATGAAATTAAACGACCTCAATGGTAAATTTCAATTGGACGCCACGCTGGGTGAATTAAATGCCGTGTTGCTGAATCCTTTATTAAAACCCATGGCCCTGGCAAAACTGGATAGGGGGAAGATAAAGAGTTTACACTATAATCTAAATGCAACGAATACTACGGGAATCGGGAAGCTGACGATTTTATATGAAGACTTGTCTATTAAACTGCTGAAAAAAGACGATGAAAAAAACAAATATAAGACCAAGGTTCTTCCTACCCTCGCTGCCGGCATCCTTTTGAAGGATTCAAATCCAAAAAACGGCAGGACCCGAATCGGAAATGTTGATTATACCAGGGATATCCACCGCTCGATATTCAACCTGATGTGGAAATCGATGTTTGCCTGTATTAAACAGGTAGCCCTTTAAAAGCTGAAAGCCTAAAGCGTAAAGCCTAAAACTTCTTTTTAGAAGCGTAAGGTCTCTAATGTAGAAATGAAAATTTATTCATTATCACACTCCAGCATTAGTTTTTGGCTTAACGCTTTGGGCTTTAGGCTTAAAAAGGTTTTTGGCTTTACGCTTTAAGCTTTGGGCTTAAAAAGGATATCCAATCGCGAAGTTCAGCACCGTATTTTTTGTATCGAAGACCCATTGCTTACCGGGAGCCAGATAGGGTTCGCGAACCGGAATTCCCAAATCCAAACGGATTAAAAGGATGCTGACATCCAGACGCAAACCGGTACCTACGCCTACCGCAATTTGATTCAGCCAATTACCTGTAAATTGAGACCCAACCCTTGAACTGTCGTAACGGAGTGTCCAGATATTCCCAGCGTCTACAAAAAAGGCCCATCGCACAATAGAAAAAAGTTTAAAGCGCAATTCGGTATTCATTTCAATTTTAATATCTCCCGGCTGATCTGCAATAAAAGCCGTGTCCCTGTTTCCGGCATAATAAGTACCCGGACCCAGCGCCCTGGACCGGAATGCACGAATATCATTTGCGCCGCCGGCAAAAAACTCTTTCACAAAAGGCATCGTTGAACTGTTCCCCCAGGCATATCCGATCCCGCTGGTAATCCGGCTTGCCAGAATCGTGGTTTGGGAAAAACTCAGATAGTGGCGGAAATCAACCTCCCCTCTTATATATTGAGAAAATGGAACTCCGAATAATTTTTTTTGAACACCTGTTTTTTCAACGTTTGCTCCTTCGGCCAGGCCAAGAATATTGGCCGACCAGTCAATATTTCCATTGAAATAAAAATTGTTTTTATTGTGATTGGGTTTCAGGTTCGTATTCAGATTAAAATTATAAGTTGGTCCTATAATAAAAGTTTTTTCCAGGCTGCGGGCAAGAACAATATTTGTATCGAGCTGTAGCTGATACAGGGAATCGATATGAGTCGGATTGACCAGGTTTACGCGAAATATTTCCAGCGTATGTTCCTTGGTAATGCTTTCTTTCCAAACATAGCCTGCGCTTGCTTTAAAAGAATTCAGCGTATACTGCTGGGACTGTTCGTAATACTCATAACCCAGGTTAAACTTGGTTTTAGGCATAAAGCCGCTATTGGTTTGGAATTGTATAGGACCCACGACACGAGGCAGAAATAAATTCAGGTCTACTCCAAATTTTGTCGTATTGGTATGTTGACCCTGACCGAGATATTGCCTTAGATACCCGAGATAGAATGTGGTAGTAAATAATTCAGCTCCGCGGAAAATATTCCTGTTCCGCCAGCTAACCGAAACCTGTCCCCCGTTTGCGTCGTTGGACTGGGTAAGCCCTGATACTTCAAACCGGATAGATTTTTTTTCAGTCGGCGTAAGATAATAGAACGCATTTAAAATATTCCTGGCCGTGTCTTTTTCGTCAAAACGGATTTTCACAAATTTAAATACGCCGAGGCTGATCAACCGGTTAAGCGAAAGGTCATGATCATGCCGGTTATAGAGACCACCGGATTTAAAAATAAGCGCCCGGTTAAAGATCTGCGGTTTGAATATTTTATTCGGATCGATGATCGTATATCCATATATTTTGGGCAATCCGCTTACATCCACACTGGTATCCGTATGCACGTTATAGTCCGCAAATACAACGACGTCTCCGATTCTGTATACTTTACGGGCTTCCGGCGGAGTAGATTTTTTGATGAGCAGGGTCATGTCTACCTGATAGTCGCCCACCGTAGAATCAACCCTGACCAAAAGGTCGTCGGGACTGAAATAATAAAATCCTTGTTGTTTCAGACGCGTGTCAATGCGTGACCGTTCGTTTTTTATTACATCCAGATTATAAGGATCTCCTTTTTTAAGGAGGGATCTTTTCGCTGTCAGGCCGACAGCCCTGCCGAGCGAGTCAGCTGAATCAACCGCTGTCGGGTATACTACGTTCCTGATCAGGTACTGGTTACCGATTTCAGCAGTGTAGACAGCACGCAGCTTTCTACCTTTGTACATCGTATCGAGGATCACGGTGTCCTTAAAATATCCGCGGTTTTCCAGGCGATTCTGAAGAACCGCACGGTTTTTCTCCATCGCGCTGAATGACGCCAATACCGGAGGTTCTCCCAGTTTATTACGAATAATATACCGGAGACCTTTCCCTTTTGGCGTTCCGGCCAAATTATACAAAAGCAATTTCACCTTGATGCCCAGGAAACTACCATTGGGTTTAGGACGAAGAAGATTTTCTAATTGTGGCCGTAGATCTTTTGATTTCGACCTTGTAAGAGGAGGTTTTGCTTTTATTTTAATTTTGGCGCCGTCATACAAATACTGCCCCTCTTCGAGGCTTTTTGTCTCACTACAGGAATAAAACAAAACCGGCAACACGATAAAACATATCCATCTGATAATTAATCGTTTCATGGCGCCGTTGGATTATTGGCGGATGCTGCCTGATTATTGCTTGGGGGAGGTGTTTTTTTATGCTGCTTTGGCGGCGTAGTAACGGGCGTCTTTTTGTTTTCAAACAGCTCACGAAATGTATTGTAATCAAAAGTCAAAATAAAACTGATTCCCGATTCAATCACCTGGCCCTGTACGACCGATTGATACTGATCATTCCGGTAAACACGCAGCATATAGCGGCCATCCTTACTCAGTTTATAATCCACACTTACATCTCCGGCAACGGCGTTCTGACCGGGATTTGTTTGTTCCAGCTGGAAATCGCTTCCGACGGTTACCCGAATCCGGTCATTAAAAAGATTTTTTGAAACCTTTACATTCAAATCCGTCTGGTTAGTTGCCGAGCCGGATGAATAATCCTGCTCAGAATTCAGATCGAAATTCACATCCACGCCTTTTACCAGAGATCCCGCTAATTGATTCAGCTGATCGCTTAACAACTTGCTGGCGCTCTGTCTGGCAATCGTTCCGGCGTCAGTAGGCGCGCCGGCGGACTGAAAAGGATTTTCCTGGATAAAGCGGCCCAGTAATAATAACGCGAAAACCTGTTTGTTTACTTCCGCTTCGTCCGAGCGCATCTGAACAAGCTTCGTATCTACTTCCGGCCATAAGGACAATAAATTATCCGGCAAAGCAATATCGAATTTTATAATGGGTTTCATTAATTCGCCCGTCATGAGCAATTTCACCTGGAAGGGCAACCGGGTCTTAAAACGGTTTTGGTCGCTTGCGGACTGACCTGATAACTGATCTTCCACCAGGTCGATCGGTGCCGTATTAACATAGTAAATAGCAGTAATATTTATATTCGCTTTATCGGGATCACCGGTCCAAGTGATTGAGCTGCCGCGTTGAATATCGAATTTGCGATGTAGTACACTAAGGGTCAGATTATATGCTCCATTAACCAGCTCGTAATTTCCCGTCAGGCTGATTTTCCCGCTTTTATCAATCCCTCCGGTCAATTCAGCCCGGCCCCGGAGGGCCAGCGCGTCTCCATTTCGTTCGTCTATTATCAGCGTAAATTGGGCGCTGCTATCGGTTTCAATTGTAGCTGAAACATCCATCCCCTTCAGCCTGGCATGGGATGCAAGAGAATCGAGAAAACTTTTAAGCCGGGAAGAATCGGCGTGACTTTTATTATCCGTGAAAACAACCACTCCGCTGCGATCAACCACTTCCGGATCATCACTGGGCAGGATCACATAGAAATCGGTATTTTTATTGACACGCAGGAATGCATTCACCTTCGGCAGACCTAAATCACCGGTTACATCAATATCTGTGTTCAGATTCAGCTTGCCATAAAATTGCCTGTTGGGTTCCTTAGGCGCGTTGACCACCCGGAAATTTTGCGCACTTAAAGAAATATCAAACTTGTAATTCTTGAAATCTTTGGTAAACACGTTCCCATCAATAATCGCTTTATTACCTGCAGAATCAAGCATGGTAAAATTGTCAAAATTGAACCCGTCCTCATCAAAATTAACGGCGTCATTGGATACCTTTAGCGGTTCGCCCGTGATGACGGGAACCAAAACAGCACTGTCAAAATGGAGGCTTCCCTTCAGAACAGGTCGATCCAGGTTTCCCGACGCATGCAATTCTCCTTTCAGGTAGCCCGACATATTCCTGACCTGCGAAAAAGCTAAACCTTTGAAAGAAGCCAGGCTCAGCTGGTTTAATTTAACATCCATATCCATCTTGCTTTCTCCGGAATAATATTTTCCGTCAATCTTAACGTCATTGTCATGGCCGCTCAAGGCAATATGGGCAATAAAAGCATTTAATTCTTTATTATCTACCTGGATAACGAGGTTGCCCACGGTATCCTTTTCAATGGAAAGTGTGTCGATTTTAATATCCGAAGTAAACAGAGGTTTGGTGAAAAGGTCCCTTATTTCAGCCTTTCCATTAATCGTTCCATCCAATAATAAAGAATCCTGTTCTGCAAACTGGGTAATTGTTTTTATTTTGAAGTTTGTAAAGTCGACATGCAAAGGTGATTGCGATGTTTCGCCCTGCGTATTTATTGCGAGGGATTCCGACTGGTGTGCGAATTTTAGATTGCGAACGATGACACCAGCCGAATCATATTGAACAAAATTGTCTGCGGGCACCTGCCAGAGTTGGTAATTCAATAATAAACTGTCCGGATTGAAAACAAAACGCAAACCATTATTCACCTGTGACAAATTGCCGGAAAGCACATATCTGTTTTTTGTTTTTTTGTCTTTTAAGCGTAGTGTGGTAGATAGTTTATTGTCTGCCAGTGTTCCATAAATAGCCGATTGATAAATCTGGAATCCCTTCTGGCCCGCATCGGCCACTGACATACTATAGTCCAGCCCTTTTTCTTTTGTTTCTGCGTCTATCTGTAACTGATGAATGACCTGCTGGTTTATTTGAATCTTATCTGAATGAAGGGAAAGGCTTAAATACTTTTTAGAGCTATTGAATTGAATATTTCCTTTTAAGCTGTCGGTTCCCTGCAAAGACGGCAGGATGGCAAGTACGAGTGGGGAAGGTCTTAGTTCCATTGTGATTTGCCAATGTTCCGGTTCCGTGCTGTCTGTCTTGGCAACAGGAATTTTATAATATTTGTTGATGAATTGTTTCAGTGACTCAGATACCTGTGTCAGCTTGTATTTTCCTGCCCAGTCGATATCTGCTGCTTCTGAACGAAGTCTGATCAATTCGGCCGTGTCTGAATGATTTGCCAGCAGCGATATACTGTCTGTATGTATCGAAAGGACTCCGCGTGTTATACCGAGATCACTTATCTGCATACTGCCCTGCAACGCATCAGGATTTGCAGATTTAAAATCTGCATTTACCATAAAATGCATTTGTAAACTATCCATGAGGTGCAGAGCCTGTGCATCCAGGGTATCCAGCTGCAGTTTCATTTTTATGGAAGGATATTTATCCATAAAACCGGCTTCGGCGTGTAATTCATACGTACAATGGGGATCATGCATGGATGAAACGAGGATACCGTTACCGTTGTGCAGGTTGGCATCCAGTATCAGTCCCTTGTATTTGTAAGATTTAATTTCGGCTTCAACCAGGTTTACGTGGAAAATGCTATTCATTTTTTTTGGATCGAAGCCGGATCCTTTCGCCGTTGCATTGAGGGTGATTTTACCCAGCAAACTATCCTGTTTCAATATATATCCCAGATCCGCGGAACTTGTACTGGCGATGAGATCATACGTTTTATGGTCCAGGTCGAGATTGCCTTTGATATCCGCATTGCCATTGCTCGTCAGGGTGTGCAACTGCACAAAAAAGCGTTTAACCGTTCCCGTTAATTTCCCGTTTGCCGAAATGTTTTCCGGTATTCGGATGGATTCAGGAACGGATTTAGCCGGTATCAACCGGAGAAGGTCGGTTTTTGAAGTGCTTAGTTTAGAAATCGTGATATCAAACCAGGACCTGTTTACGTCCGGTAACCCTCTAATCCTCCCGGATGCCGCTACGGATGTTTTTCCAAGACCCTCTATCTCGAGATAGGGAATATTGAGGTCTTTTAAATGTCCGGACAATTTCCCATTCAACCTGAGTATAGCCTGCCGGTTATCTTTCAGCGGACCCTCCAGGGATGGAACAAAAATTAAGACATCTTTTACGGCTATGCGGGCCCGGTCAAACTGCAGGTTCGTTACCATATCCCCCGGATGTTTTTTCAGATCGTCCAATGACCGGTATTGAAGGGACGTCTGGTTTTTTATTTCTGAATTATTGGTCTGAATAACCAGGTTTTTCAACGAGGCGCCGGTTGAACCATACAAAACCCGGGCTGAAAGTTTTTTGAGCACAAAACCGCTTTGTTCATCAAATGAAATGCCGTCCACTGACGCCCGGTAAGACGAAGGATCTGCGTGCAGACCGGAAGTATTTACCCGGAGATGATTTACATTCAGGTGATTATAATCCATTCCTTTTTTTGTTGCCAGCTTATTATCATCGTCGTACTGTAGACGGGTGCTGTCGATCGTAACGCTCCCGACATCCAGGCTCCAGTTACCGGTATGGGATACGGTATCCTTTGCCTGCGCCATTTTTTTTGTTTTGACAGTCGCCTGTTTTCCAAACCGCACAACGGCAACTGTATTAGCCAATACGATCTGTTTTAATTTGATGTGCAGTTTTGCGAGGTCAATGGAATCGGCCTTCATATGGAAATTCCCAAGCCGGACACCCGCATTCATATTTTGCCCGTCATCCCGGTAGTCCAGGTTGATCCGGTTGAAATCAATATTTCCCAGTTCCAGGTGAACGGGTTCGGCGTTTTGATTATGTTTACTGATCGTGTCTGCTGCGCGTTGCAGGATGAGAATGGGTTTGTACTGACGGATCTTCCCGGAAATATCGGTCAATGTGATATCCGGAATAGCATACGCCTGGTGAGCGGGGTCAAAGGTTTTTAATTTTGTTTTAAAATCTCCCATATTCATATATAGATCATTCCCGCTGACGTCGTCATGATATATTGCGTGAATCTGGTGTAGGTGAATATTCCCGATAACAAAATGAAATCCGCCTGAACTATCTGTTTTTTCGGGATTTTTTTCCGGCCCCGATTGAAAGGCATCCGCTATAAACTGAAAGTTAAATACCGTGTCGGGCATCTGTCGTTTAACCTTCACCGTTATATTCTCCAGGTCCAGATTATCCACTCGCAGTTCCTTACGGAATAATCTCAGCATGCTGATGTCCACGTCAATTTTTCCTCCATACAATAAAGTGTCCTTCCGCCGGTCTTCCAGATAAATATTTTTCAGAACGATGCGGGAAGGAAAGTCAATGTACAAATTGCCGATACGAACCTTGGTATGAAGCTTATTTTCAAGGTATGCCTCGATCTTACTTCGTCCATAATTTTGAACCGGCCCGGTCTGGATCAATAAAAGGATTAAAAGGATGATGCCCAGGATGACCAGAACGGTCGTTATTGTGACACGAAAGGTTCGCCTTAAAATCCTCTTCACAGATTCGCTGATCGTCATATGTTGGGGCTGGGTTTCCTGTTTAAAGCAAAGAACAGGCCTTTTTTGCTGTTTCCTGAATGTGAGTAGCTGCCCATGACGCGGGGAAAATATTCTACAAAATAACCTTTTTTGTTGCTTTATTCTTTTTCTTCGCCTAGCAGGACGGCCCAGGGTTTCATACCAGGAATTTCTTCACTGATCAGGCGGATGATTGCTGTAAGCGGGATAAACAAAAACATACCTGGAATGCCCCAAATCAGATGTCCCAGTAATACCACCAGGATGGTAATGAATGGGTTCATCTTCATCTTACCGCCAACTACGTGCGGAAGGATAAAATTGGCATCAGCAAAATGGGTAATCAGGAATACGATTCCGACTGCCATAACGTGACCTGTGGTGTTGGTTGCGGCGGTAATCACCATGGCAATGGCCATGCAGAAATAAATACCGAGATAGGGAATAATATTCAGTACGGCCGCCATAACACTGATCAGCAGGGCGTATTTGACCCCAATGATCATCAGGCTGGTAAAAATAAGAATGGCCACCACGCTCATCTCAATCAGAAGTCCGACCACATAACTATTAATCAGGGAACGGATCCGGTTGATGATGTCATGAACTCTTTTATTATGGGTTTGATAGAAGAGTTCAACAACAAAACGCATAAGCAGACGACGGTACTGAAGAATGAAAAACGTAAATATGAAAAAGAAAATGGTAAGCACCAGGGTTTCGGCGATTCCGACAAAAGTGGTGGCCACCGAATTCATGGCCGAATTCAAAATACCCGTGGCTGACTTGTTCATATAGGCCACCTGCTGGGTATTGGTAACATGGTATTTATCGCTGATCCAATCCTGAATATCCTGCCATTTTTGTAAAACCTTTGCCTGCAGGGAAGGAAGATCCCTGGACAGGCGTACAACCTGGTGACTAAAAAAATAAAATAATCCGAGGACCAGCACCATAAAAATGAGAACGGTTATGATGGAAGCCAGGGCCCTCGGTAAATGCCTTTTTTCAAAAAAAAGAACAACCGGATGAAGCAGGATAGCCACGAGAAAAGAGAAAAATAAAGGAACCAGGATGCTTTTCCCGATCCACATGAATAGTAATATCAATGCGATGGCAAAAAGGGTTAATGCCAAACGGGCATAAAAAGGAAATTTCAACATGAGGAATATTCGGATTTATAAATATTCCGCTAATGTTACGATATTTTCGACCGTAAAACCAAATTCTTTAAAGATGTCCTCGGCCGGTGCTGATTCACCGAAATGATTTAAGCCCAGGCTTTTGCCGTCCTCCGTTGTGTATTTCAGCCAGCCTAAGGTTGACGCTGCTTCTACGGATAAACGTTTACGGATATTTTTCGGAAGAACCATTTCTTTATATGCGGCGTCCTGCTTTTCAAATAATTCCCAGGAAGGCATACTGACAACACGTGCGTGGATGGATTTTTCTTTTAATTTATCCTGGGCCCTGATCAGAAGATTTACTTCCGATCCTGTGCCAATCAGAATGATACCTGGATCAGCATCCGGTTCAGAAAGTATATATGCACCCTTTTCAAGACCGCTGGCTTTTGCGAATTTCTCCTGATCTATAATGGGTAGTCCCTGCCTGGTTAATATGAGGCATACCGGTCCGCCACTATGTTCCAGGGCCACACGCCATGCCTGGGCTGTTTCATTGGCGTCGGCGGGACGAATAACCGTCATATTTGGAACAGACCGGAGACCGGCCAGCTGTTCCACGGGTTGATGTGTGGTACCGTCTTCGCCCAGTCCGATACTGTCGTGGGTAAAAACATAAATGGGTTTTATTTTACTGATCGCTGCCAGCCGCATCGGAGGCCGCATATAGTCAGAAAAAATAAGAAACGTTGCTCCATAAGGAATGAATCCTTTGGTCAGGGCAATACCGTTTAAAATGGCGCCCATACTGTGTTCTCTGATTCCAAAATGAAAATTCCGGCCGTCCCGGTGTTCTGCCGAAAATGAATCAAACTGATCCAGTATCGTATCCGTTGAAGGAGAAAGGTCGGCTGATCCTCCAATAAGGAAGGGAATCTGCGCAGCAATTGCATTCAGCACTTTTCCGGATGCCTTCCGCGTAGCCATTTTTTCAGTACCACTGAATACTGGAATTTTTTCTTTCCAGCCGGAAGGAATTTTACCGTTGCTGGTGGTTACATATTCATTGGCTTCAACCGGATATTTTTCCCGGTATTGATTAAACAGATTGTTCCATTGTTTTTCTTTGTCGATTCCCTTCTTTCCGGCTGCCCGGTAAAAGGCAAGTACGTTCTCCGGAATCACAAAAGACAATTCGGGATCGAATCCAAAGAATTTTTTTACGAGTTTTACTTCATCTTCACCGAGTGGCGAACCATGTGCAGATGCGGAGTCCGTTTTGTTAGGACTTCCGTAACCGATATGTGTTCTCAGTTTAATTAATGAAGGCTTACTGGTTTCTTCTTTCGCTTTTTGTAAAGCTCCTTCCATAGCAGTTAAATCATTGCCATCGGGTAATACCTGCACGTGCCATCCGTAAGCCAAAAAACGGGCAGCAACGTCTTCATTATAGGTTATGGATGTATTGCCTTCGATCGTGATGTGATTATCATCATATATATAAATCAGGTTTCCCAGTTGCAGATTGCCCGCAACGGATGCGGCCTCTGAGCTGATCCCTTCCATCATATCCCCATCACTGCATATGACGTATATATTGTAATCAAATATTTCGAAACCAGGTTTATTATATCTGTCTGCCAGCCATTTTTGAGCAATGCCCATACCCACGCCGTTTGCGAAACCCTGTCCGAGTGGGCCGGTAGTCGCTTCAATACCATCCAGCAAACCGTACTCAGGATGACCCGCCGTTTTGCTATGCAGCTGTCTGAATTTTTTAATGTCGTTTAGCGTCAGGTCATACCCGGTCAGATACAGATAACTGTATTGCAGCATACAGGCGTGGCCCGCAGACAGGATGAAACGATCCCGGTTGGACCAGTTTGGGTTTTGCGGATTGTAATTCATCATTTTCGACCAGAGCAGGTGACCCAACGGGGCAAGCGCCATGGGGGTACCCGGATGACCCGAATTCGCTTTTTGGACAGCATCTGCAGCAAGTATCCTGACCGTATTGATACAAAGAGTTTCTAATCCCGTAGTTGTCTTTTCTGCTGTTTCCATACTGAATAATTTTTAATAATTGATTTCTTTTCAATCTTAAGACCAGAACTTAAAGCGCGGGCCTTTTGTCATTGATGAATATAACTCTTTCATCAAAATTCCTGCCCTAAAAAGCAAGCAAAATGTAATAAAATAATTTGAACGTTTCCATTTCATTGATCTTTAACTGCTTGCTTGCGTTTGACTAATTTTGCCTTAAAAGGGTCATTGAAGAAAGCGACGCGTCTTTTTCTGCGCATTTTGAAAATTACCGGCATCACCCTGGTTTCGGTGCTGATCCTGTTATTTCTTGCACCCTATCTTTTCCCGGATACTGTGGGCCGGCAAATTAAACAATGGACGAACCAGTCCATTACCGGAGAATTAAATTTTACCAGGGCCCGCCTTTCATTCTTTACCCATTTTCCTTCTCTGACCCTCACATTATACGATGTGGATCTAAAGGGCTCGGCTCCTTTCCAGCAGGATACCCTGTTGGCTGCTGAGAAACTTGGGTTTGGTGTGAACCTGCAAAAACTGATTTTTAATCATCAGGTAAGTGTAAATAAAATCTATCTCAACGGAGCTTTTATAAATGTACAGGTAAATGAAAACGGCCAGGCAAATTATAATATTTATGTTTCGGATACCAGTACGAAAAAAGCGAATCCGGATTCTGCAACCGCATCCCTTCACCTGGAAAAAATTATCATAAAGGACAGCCGGTTGGTATATAATGACAAATCCGTTCCCATGCTGATCCAGGCAGATCATCTTTTCTACGAAGGCATGGGGGATCTCAGCAAATCGATATTCGACCTGGCTTCGCATATCCAAACGGATTCGCTGAATTTTATATTAAATAATCAGTCCTACATCCGCCGAAAGGCGATCGACGCGAACTTAATAACCCATATAAATACAAAAACGCTCGCGCTGATATTTGAAAACAACCGGATCAGGATGAACAAGCTCAATGTGGCGTTTACCGGAAGACTGGATTTCCTGAAGAATGGTTATAATATGGATTTCAGCGTTTCTACTCAAAATGCAGATCTCTATCAACTGATTACAATCATGCCACCGGAGTACCTGGACTGGCTCCGGAAGACAACTGTAAAAGGTACCGTGGACCTGAAAAGCTTTCTTAAAGGGAAATATATTGTGTCTGCCGGACAAATGCCAGACTGCGGAATAAAACTTTCCATCAGGGATGGATATATCTCATACCAGAATTCGAAACTCCCCGTCAGCCAGCTGGATGGATATGCTGAAGTGGAACTGCCAGAACTCAATCCTGAAAAACTACATATAAAAATAGATTCTCTTTCATTCCGGGTGGACAGGGATTTTTTCAAGTGTCAAATGGAAACACATGGATTGAGCAAACCGGAAATAAACGCGAAAGCGGATGCACATATGAATCTTGAGAATCTTAAAAAGGCCATGGGCATCAGTAGTTTTGAGATGAAGGGCATCCTGCTGATGCACCTGGACACAAAGGGGAAATATGCAACAAAAATCATTAAAACATCCCTGAGAAAAAAGGACACGGTAATAGCCAGTATTCCGGCATTTGATTTACAGTGCACTTTAAAAAACGGATTCGTCAAATACTATAAGGTTGCACAACCCATGCGGGATATTTTTATAACTATGCACGCGGCTTGTCCCGACGCCGACTACCGGCATGCCTATTTCAAAATAGATACCCTGCATGCCGCCGCACTGAATGATTATATTGAAGGCAGGGCCATCATACATGCCTCAACCGATTTCCCGCTTGACCTGAATGTAAAAGGGTCCCTTGATCTGGCTGACATCCGGCAGATTTATCCGATGGACAGTCTTACACTCGCAGGTTTAATTCATTTTGAACTAACCAGTTCCGGTAAATATGCGTCGGATCATCATGTATTTCCGAAAACAAAGGCCCGGTTTTCAATCAAAGACGGATATATTCAAACAAAATATTATCCTCATCCGGTTGAAAAAATTGATATCGAACTCAATGCACTGGATGAAAACGGGGATCTAAATAGCCTGAATCTGTCGCTTCATCCAGCCAGTTTGCAATTTGAAGGCAAGCCATTCCATTTTCGGGGGAGTTTTAAGAATTTCGACGATCTGAACTATGATATCTCCGTGAACGGCGAACTGGATTTGGGCAGGATCTATGAAGTGTTTGCCCGCAGAGACATGGGATTGACCGGCATCATCAGGACCCACGCTGATTTTAAAGGAAGACAAAGCGACGCGAAAAACGGACGGTATGAATTGTTGAATAATTCCGGAACACTGGATGTAAAAGAACTGACCATTACAAATGAATTATTCCCAAAACCTTTTTTGATCCACCAGGGTCATTTCAGATTTGACCGGGACAAGATGTGGTTTGAAAGCTTCCAGGCCATGTATGGAAAATCAGATATGCAACTCGACGGGTTTGCAGAAAACGCGATCAATTTTGTTTTGGCTAAGAATGAAATCCTCAAGGCAAATTTCAACCTGAAATCAAAAAATATTGATTTGAATGAATTTGCTGTTTACGCAACCCCGGCATCCCCGCCAGCTGAAAGTCAGGCTGCAACCGGCGTTATCCTGGTTCCGCCGAACCTTGATCTCACGGTCAAAGCTGAGGCTGACCGGATTTCATACCAGGACATTTTATTAAATCATTTCCAGGGTGGAGTCAATATTAGACATGCTGAAATTGAATTGACGGAAACGGGATTCGAACTCATCGGATGCCAGGTTGAGATGAACGGGAGATACGGCAGTCAGGGCCCGCTGCGGGCTAATTTTGATTACCACCTGCAGGCCCGCGATTTTGACGTGCAAAGAGCCTATAAAGAAATAAAATTATTTCATGACCTTGCCAGTTCGGCACAACATGCATCCGGCATCATTTCCATTGATTATTCGCTGGCCGGTAAGTTAAATGAGCGGATGTATCCCGTATATCCCTCCCTGAAAGGAAGCGGTGTGCTCAGTGTAAAAAATGTAAAGTTCAATGGCTGGAAATTATTCAATGCGGTCAGTAGTGAGGCCGGTAAATCCGAATTAAAGGATCCGGATTTATCAAAAATAGACGTCAAATCTTCGATTAAAAATAATCTCATCACGATTGAAAAAATGAAATTCAAAACCGGCGGTTTGCGCATCCGTTTTGAGGGACAAACTTCATTTGACAATAAAGTAAACTTTAAAATGCGGATTGGCCTTCCCCCACTCGGCATTATCGGTATTCCGATCCGCGTAACGGGCAGTTCGGATAATCCGAAGATCAGGCTGGGGAAATCGGATTCGGATCCACTTACTGAAAAGGAGGAAGAGTAATTCGAGAATTCGAGAATTCGGGAATTCGGGTATAGAGATTTGAAAAAGTCAGATATTTTCTATAAGTCCAGAAATCCAATGGGGTTAATTTGAAGAACAACTGAAATCATATTCTCGAATTCTCGAATTCCCGAATTTTAAAGTTGCTTACCTGTACTGTATTAAGGTCGGCTGTGTCAGGGCGAAAATGGGGAAGTTAAACGCCGTTACAGAGGTAATGGAAATGTAAATGCTTTTGGGTCCGTAGAATGAATTATAGGTATGGTCAACAATGGGCTGGTAACTCGCCGAAATCTGCAGGGTGTTAAAGGATAAGTTTTCATTTCTGATCTGACAGCCAACGGTAAATCCCGAATACAGCGGACTATGAAAAACGGATTCATCCTGAGGTGCCAGCAAAGAAGTCTGCAACAGCAAATAAAAATTAAACTTGAAACCATACACGCTGAGCGGACTATAATAGTTCGTCTGGGCGCTCAGATTCAGGCGTTGGTAATTATTAAATAAAGTATTGCGGTAACCGAAAATTCCATTTTCACGATTGATATTTACCGTTTTATAAAGTACTGGATTAAAACAAATGATATAATCCGCATGCAGGAATTCGCGCAGTTTCGGACCATGCAAACGGAACAGGTTGCTGTAATAATCCGTCGCTATATGTAATACGGCATCCTGGGATTGCGTGTTATACCAGAAACCTCCAAATCCAACCGTCGTACTGATCAGGTTTTTTCCAGGAAGCCAATATTTTTGCGCCTGGATCGCAGTATAGGTTCTTTTCAGGCCGGTCCAGCTATCCAATCCAAAACTGGCGGCATAGGTATATCCCAGGGGTATATCCTCTGTTCTGCCAAATCCGAAAAAATAATTGGTTTTAAAGAAGTCCTGGTGATAAAAAACCAGCTGACTTAAAAGAAAGTAATGCGAATTATAGTTCGGATTAAGCTGAAGCGTATCCTGGGTAGGCCGCTTCGTAAAATCCATATTAAAACTCCGGAGCTCGATACCAATATTTGGACTCGAACTATTAAATCCTGTTTTTTTATACTGGTTGGTAAAATTATAACCGCCCCAGACATCAATAAGATTGTATTTGTAGTCCCGGTATACAGTATCCGGCAGGCTCAGGATATTAACTGAACGGTTTGCCGAAAGGGTCAGTCCTCCGGTCACCGTGGCCCAGGTACTATACAGGGGCCGGTTAATTGTTAAATATGCCGAGTTCTCATATTGCCCGGTATCGGTATTCACCTTGTCATTGAGCATCGTATATCCGACAGAGACATCAGCGAATGTTCCGCCGAGATTGTATTTTGTATAGTTGGCTCCCGTGCGCCATTGAGGCGTATAAGAATTATCCCAGCTAAAACCGACTCCCACTCTTTGCCCGGCACCCAAAAGATTCGTGTTATAAATAGAGGCCGAAGCCTGTGTATTGTTGAATTTGGAAATAGCGCCTCCGTATTCAAAAACATCTTTTGTCAATACCACAATATCGATCGAATCATTATTTTCATAACTGTTGATCACGTATATGCGGGCGTCCAGGATAAAGGGTAACCGCCGAAGGTACCGTTCATTGTCAACCAGCTTATAGGCATTCACGGTATCCCCTTCACTAAAGAAAAGTGACTGTTTGATCACCCAGGTCCTGGTATCATAATGAAGTTTGTTGGCAAAACGGACCAGTTTGGAGGGAACTACGGAAGTGTCTTCAATCGTCGTTCCAAAAACCTTTAGCTGGTTATAATAAATATAACGGATCTGTTTGCCGCCATACACATTAAACGCATTCTCTCTGGTTTTAAAAATGACACTATCCGGGGTCGGCGCCGGGGCATTTGTCCTGGCCAGTTGATGAAAAAGGGAATCCCGTTGTTGCTGATCGGTAATAATATTCAGATAACGCGCGATATTACTGCGTTTTTTGGGCGGCTGGTTTTGGGGGACCGTATCGGAAATTATAGAAATGTCAGTAGTATATCCGGCTTTCCCGGTTGAAAAAAAGCTCAGGAAACAATATAGCAAGACAAGTCGGCGAATAATATGCAAAAAAGTATTCAAATTTCTATGCGCTACTCAATAATCCAGGAATCATAATCAGTTCAGCCTTTTCGATAGGAAGGTAGTACATGCCTTTGGCATTTGAAATGCAACCGAAATAAAAGGAAATCCGGGGATTCCCAAAATTATTTTGAATATTTAACGTACCCGTTTCGTTTTCAAAATATTAGCATGTAATAATCATGCCCCCGTTGCGTTTAGTTTCCTGACCGCTTTTCTCGATTTTCATGCTAATTTTAATAGAATCTGGTTCTAAACCAACCCCCCATGTCCCGAATCCTGACCGTCTTGCTATTACTGGTTCTGTTCAGGCCGGATTCATATGGGCAAAACATACCCTCTCCTCCTGCTTTTAAGAACGGACGTTTAAACCCGGGCAACAGCACGCTGAATCTCAGGATCAACCATCCCCTATGGCAATCCGCCAGGTTTGGGGAGAATTATTTTGTGATCGTGGAGATGAGCCATATCCCCGATCCACTTGAAAAATCCGAACTGGCAAACCAGGGTATCAAACTGGAACAATTCCTCTCGGGAAATAACTGGCTGGCCACCTGTAAAACTGGTTTTTCGCTGAAAAATACCGGCGGACTGGGAGTAAAGAATGTATATGCGATTCCACCCGCACTGAAAATTAATGCCAGACTCCTGGATTTTACCAAATTAAAGGGCCCCCAGGATCTTATCGCCGTCAGCTGTTTTCCAATGGATAAAAAAAGCGTTGAAAATGCTTTACGAGAATCCGGTGCGCAGATCATCGAAACAAAAATAAAACCTCCCAATACCTGGTTTGTACAGGGAAGTGTTGAAACAATTGAAAGGCTTGCGCGACTCCCTTTTATCAGTTCCCTGGCGCCAATACACCTGGAAGATATTCTTTTGAATTATAATAACCGGGCCATACACAGCGTGCAATCATTGTCTGCGGATGTTGGAAGAAATCTCAGAGGAAAAAATCTGATCATTGGAATTGGCGATAATGCGGATCCTTCCGGGCATATTGACCTGGCTGGAAAACTTATCCTGCGAACAGATGAACCGGTGGATTATCATGGCACACATACCAGTGGTACCATTGCCGGTGGTGGCATTCTTAATCCAATGTATACGGGTATGGCACCCGGGGCCCACCTGGTCGTAAATGATTTTAGCAATATCATTGTAAACAGTCCAACCTATGTTACTGATTATAATATGCCCCTGACGAGTAATTCTTATTTTAATGGGGAAAGCGGGTGTCCGGGAGATGGTGACTATAATGTTTTGAGTTATTATGTGGACTCACAAATGCTAGCCCTCCCCAAACTCCTGCATGTATTTGCTGCCGGTAACGATGGCCCGTTTGACTGTTCCCCTTTTCCGGTAACATTTGGAACCATTAAATCAGGATTTCAAACAGGCAAAAACATTTTAACTGTTGGATCCATCGATAATGCGCTTTATACCATCGGATATGGATCGAGTCACGGCCCCACAAATGACGGCCGCATAAAACCCGAACTGGTTGCGGGCGGCGTAAATATTACTTCCACGATTCCTGTAAATAGTTATGATACGTATACCGGGACCAGCATGGCATGTCCCACCGTTGCGGGAATTCTGGCACTGATCACGGAAAGATACAGGCAACTGAACGGCGGTGCTTATCCGGATGGAGCATTACTCAAAACACTCGTTACAAACGGTGCAGTGGACCTGGGAAATCCCGGACCGGATTTTACATATGGTTTTGGAATGATCAATGGGCGAACAACGGTAGAGGCGCTGGAACAACACCATTATTTCACGGGATCTGTTTCAAATAATACCAGTCAGCAATTCACGATCCCCTCTGTTCCCTCCGGAGCTTTTCAGATAAAAATAATGCTCTATTGGCCGGACGCACCGTCCATATCCGTGTCCCCCGTTTCGCTTGTCAACGACCTCGACCTGACTGTGACAGAACCTTCCGGAACCATTCATCTTCCCATGGTTTTGGATCATACGCCAGCTGATGTGAATAATAATGCCATTGAAGGAGCTGATCATATCAATAATATTGAACAGGTTCTTGTAAACAATCCTTCTGCCGGAAATTATACGATAATCGTAAATGGTTTGTCCGTACCCCAGGGTCCTCAGCCATTTTATATTGCTTATGAAGTAATACAGCCATCTGTTAGCGTAGAATATCCTTTCGGAGGCGAAACCTGGGTGCCCGGACAAACAGAAAATATCCGATGGAATGCCTATGGGGGAGACCCCAACGGGTTTACCCTGGAATTTTCCAGCGATGGAGGAAGCAGCTGGAATACAATAGATAATGCCATTCCATCTGCCGCCCGCTCTTATTCCTGGACCGTTCCCGCCGTCGTCAGTAATAAGGCCCTGATGAGGATTACCCGCAATACAACCGGTTATTCTGATACCAGCGATTATCCGTTTACCATTCTGGGTCAGCCTGGTCTAACGGTTACCAATACCTGCCCAGGCTATGCGCAGCTAAACTGGAACAAGGTGGCGGGTGCGGATTCCTATGACATCCTTCAGTTTTCGGGTGATTCCATGGGGGTAATTGCTCATACGACGGATACCGCTTTTCTGGCGACTCCTTTGAAAAAGGACAGCAGTTACTGGTTTTCTGTCCGTGCCGTACAGGCAGGCATTGCCGGCCGGCGATCTGTTGGCCAAAATATTATTCCCAACAGCGGAGCCTGCACCGCAAACATATTGAACAATGATCTGCTGGTGGATTCACTGATGTCGCCAGTGAGCGGAAGGCAGTTCACCAGTTCCCAACCTGGCATACAGCGTATAAGCGTTCACGTTAGAAACCCCGGCAACCTGCCATCGTCATCGCCTGTCAGCTATTCCTTCCAGGTAAATGGCGGGGCGCCGGTTACGGAAGTTTCTGCGGCCGTCATACCATCCCATTCGGCAACCGTTTTTACTTTCTCTCCGGCAAACAGCATAGATTTTTCTGCTGTGGGTAAATATGATATAAAAACCTGGGTCAGTTATGCCGCCGATACTATTCATACAAATGATACGATCGATATAACGGTCAGAACCCTTGGCAACGATCCATTAATTTTAAATCCTTCTTTTACCGAAAGCTTTGAGTCGGCCCAAAACCAGGTGTATAACCAGGCAAGGATGGGACTGGACAGCCTGGACCGCACCGATTTTTCTAATTCAGGACCCAACGGCAGATTAACCAGCTTTTTTAACAGCGGGTTTGCCAGAACCGGAAAACGAAGTATGTTGTTGGACGTGTCAGAACAGGGAACTAATTCAGCGGATTCGCTAATCAATACTTTTAATCTCTCAAACTATTCTCCTTCGGATCAGATATGGCTCGACCTCTATTTTAAAAAGCAGTCCGCCGTTCCCGGACTTCCCGGTAACCAGGTATGGATACGTGGAAATGACCAGGCAGCCTGGATTCCGGTAAAAAATTTAAGCGACCCCCAGGATGCTGCAGGGGTATATATCAAACTAAATCTGGACGTGACCGGTATCCTTGCTGCCGCTTCACCCGCACAAACAATCAGCAGCAGTTTCCAGGTCCGCTGCGGGGCTGAGGGGAAGACACCCGCTGCCTCTTCCAATCCCGAAGCGCTGCCAGGCGGCGGCATTAGTTTCGATGATTTTATTCTGACAAATTCGAAACACGATGTGGGTATGCGAACGCTTCTTCAGCCCACCCTTAAAAATATCTGCGCACTGAGTAATGCAGAAAAAATAACTGTGGTTATAAGAAATTACGGAACCGATACGTTGCTGAATATTCCGGTCACTTATGCCATAAACCAGGACACGGTAACCGAAATCGTATCCAACCTGAACCCGAAGGACAGTCTCCAGTATACCTTTACAAAAACGATGGATATGTCTGCTTATCAGTCATATCACATAAAAGTTTGGGTGAATAGTCCCACGGATAATTACCGGAACAATGATTCATCGGGAGATTACAGCATTCAGACCACCCCCCTGATTAACCAATATCCTTATCTCGAAGGATTTGAAATGAACAACGGATATTGGTACAGCTCGGGGCAAAACAACAGCTGGCAATGGGGCAAACCAACAAAAACTGTTATTCACAAAGCGGCCAACGGATCCAAAGCATGGGTTACCAACTTAACCGGGAACTATAACGACAATGAATACTCGTTTTTATATTCGCCCTGTTTTGACCTGACCAGTCTGACCAGACCGGTATTGTCATTCAGCCATATTTTCCAGACAGAAGATGATTGCAACTGCGATTTCCACTGGGTAGAATACAGTCTGGATGATTCCTCCTGGACGCCGTTGGGAAATGCCGGCACGGGTGTTAACTGGTATGATGATGCACTGGTAAAAGCCTGGCAATTGTCAGACCCCATCTGGCATGTTTCCAGCTATGATATACCGGTCATTAGCAATAAAATCAGGTTCCGGATAGTCATGTTTTCTGATCCCGGAACGAATTATGAGGGTGTCGGTATTGACGACATACACATTTTTGAAAAGGCCCCGGTATTTACCGACAGCCTGACCAGCAGCCTCTCCCAACCCGTAAGCGGATCGAACTGGATTGATTTTGAAGAAAATGGCCAGCGTGTATTCTCCATTAACCCTAATGGGCAGAACCTGGGAAACACCCGGCTGACTGTTTTCCGGGATACGGCAGCTATCCGGGATACTGCCGGACAGTACTATGGAAGCAGGAACTGGGTGGTTCAGACGGCAAATGTTCCTGGTTCGGATGTACGCGTTCGTTATTATTTCACGGATTCAGAGGCAAATAAACTCATCCTGGCCAATGGATGTATCACCTGTACTAATGCAGAAGACGCTTATTCCAATGGTATTACCCAATACAGCAGTGGCCAGGGTTCTGAAGAAGACAGCAGTCTGCTTAACAACCGGCTCGGTAATTATCTGTTTCATAAACCACAGCAGGATGTACAGGTTATTCCGTATGATAATGGTTACTATGCGGAGACGACCGTACAGGGTTTTTCTGAGTTCTGGATCAATGGAGGCGGAAAACAGCAGGACCATCCGCTGGCCGCCTGGTTAAAGGATTTCACAGCGGTTCGGGCAGATTCTACCGGCTTACTGAACTGGACGAGCTGGCAGGAAAACGCATCCCAAAAATATATTATTGAGAAAAGTACCGATAGTTTGAATTTTACAAAAGTCGGGCAGGTGCCGGCGATCTCCCATTCCGATTCCATCCAATCCTATCAGTTTACAGATCCGGATCTTTTGAATGGCAATAATTACTACCGCCTGGTACTTTATTTACAAAACGGGGATAGCCTGATTTCGCCTGTTCGTAAGATTGTTTATGAACCCGGTGCCCTGGTGATCGGCGTTTATCCCAATCCGACTTCGGGTAATATTCAGATAAATACTACTTCATCCTGTCAGGAATTACAGATATTTGATGTGTTGGGCAGAAAATTGATGGAAAAGCAGTGTCAGGGCTTTGAACAGCAAATTTCCATAGCGTCTTTTCCACCCGGGGTTTATTTTCTTAAACTGTTCACAGACAATGGAAATAAACTGATAAAACTGGAAAAAAGATAGGCCAAATATGGCTTGAACATACTACCTTTGCCGACTATTTAAAAAAGTGCTCATGAACAGCCGCAGAGAATATGAACTTGCGTTTGTGGGACTAAAGCCCGGTATTCATGCGTACGATTATAAAATAACTGACCGGTTCTTTGAGGCATATCAGCAACAGGATTTTACGGATTGCGACGCAGAAGTAAAACTCTTTCTTGAAAAAAACCTGGGTTTCATGTTACTCCGGTTTGAGGTAACCGGGACCGTCAGTGTTTTTTGTGATCGTTGCGGAAACGCCCTGCCTTTAGATCTTTGGGATGAATTTCAGGTGATTGTGAAACTGGTGGAAGATCCGGAAATCATGAATCAGGAAGAGGAGGACCCGGATGTGTATTATATATCCAGAACGGATAGTCATCTTCACCTGGCCGACTGGATTTATGAATTTGTCAATTTAAGTATTCCGGTTCAGCGGATGTGTAAAGAAGATAAAATCGGCGGTCCGAATTGTAATCCTGAAGTGCTGGACATGCTGAAGAAAATGGATGCCAGTGCGGGCAATGCCGGTAACCCATTATGGAAAGGACTTGAAAAGTTCCGTAACCCGGAATAGATTATAGATTTAAAAATTGATGAGTCATGCCAAATCCCAAAAGGAGACACTCGCAACAGCGGAGTGCAAAAAGAAGGACGCATTACAAGGCTTCTAAACTGACCCTGAGCAAGGATTCTACTACAGGTGAACTACACGTGCGTCATCGCGCGCATGTAAGCGAAGGAAAATTATTTTACAAGGGCAAAGTGGTGGTTGAAAAAGCACCGTAGAGTAATTTTTTACAGCTTATAACGTAGTTTACGCGGATGAATATTGCATTAGATATGATGGGCGGAGACTTTGCACCGGAAGAGCTGGTGAAAGGAATCCGTGATTTTATATCAGAGAAGACAGCTGCAAAAGTATCGCTGATTGGCGATGAGCAACAGCTTACGCCGCTGATGACGCGGTACGATATTCCTTCAACCGCTTACCGGATCATTCCTTCGACCGAAGTCATCGGCATGAATGAACATCCCCTGAAGGCCCTGAAGGGTAAACCGAATTCATCCATCGCAATCGGGTTTCAACTGCTTTCCGAGGGAAAGGTTGATGCATTTATCAGTGCCGGTAATACGGGCGCCATGCTCATCGGTTCTCTCTATACCATCAAACCCATTGAGGGTGTTCAGCGTCCTACCATCGGTACCGTCGTACCCATGGAAAATGGTGCGACCGGATTATTGCTTGATGTGGGTGCCAACGCCGATTGCAAGGCAGAACATTTGAATCAGTTTGCCACACTGGGTTCTTTGTATGCAAAATATATCCTGGGAATTGATTCACCCAGGGTAGGTCTGATCAATATCGGCGAAGAAGAAGGGAAAGGAAACGTTTTGGCCCAGGCTACCTATCCCCTGCTAAAAGAAAATAATCAAATCCGGTTTATAGGGAATATCGAAGGCCGCGATGTATTTCTCGATCACGCCGATGTGCTGGTTTGTGAAGGATTCACAGGTAATGTCATCCTGAAACTTGCAGAGTCCCTGCACGGAATAATGGAACGTCAAAACGTCCACACCGAATACTTCGACCGCTTTAATTTTGAGGACTACGGAGGAACGCCGGTACTCGGCGTAAATAAACCAGTTATCATCGGTCACGGTATCTCCCGCGCAAAAGCGTATAAAAACATGCTAGTTCTCGCGCAGAAAATGATTTCCACCCAACTGCTTGAAAAGATGGCCGCTGCTTTTAAAGCTTAAAAAGGGGCTACCGGCTCATAAGCCGGATTCTGTTCTACTGCCATCATTTATCTTGTCCTTTCATTACTGAAAGGATCTAGCTGCCTACCCATTCTGCAAAGCATTGCTGCGATAGTGAACGGGCCGCTCACTTCCTGATTACTCAGGAATCAGAATTTACATGGCATTTCAGCATGCAAGGTTTACCCGCGACATACATTACTGCATGAAGCCGTAGGCGCTTACCCTACGTTTTCACCCTTATCGGGCCAAAGGCGCGACGGTTATTTTCTGTGGCACTGTCTGTATCATGAAGCCCATGCAACGATGACCCCGGCGCTTAACCGGTACATTGCCCTTTGCTGTCCGGACTTTCCTTCCCGCTGTTGGCGGGACGATGGCCCGGCCGGTAGCCACTGCGAATTTAGAGAAATATCTCCGTAGCACCGTATCCGTATCGCGGATCGTACTGATTGATAAAAGAACGCACTTCCCGCCTGGTTTTTAAAATCTCGTGAATCTCATCTTTCAATTTTCCAGTGCCTACCCCATGAATGACAATGAGATTGTGCTGATGATGCGCAATGGCGAGGTCCAGGTATTTTTCAAATTCATTCAGCTGGATTGTCAGGATTTCAAAATTATTCAGGTGCTTCCATTCAGGCATCAGTTTTTCTATATGCAGATCGACCTCATATTTAGGCGCTTCAAGATGCTGGCGCGACTGACGGGCATCATATAATTTGTTTCCGCTTTTTCCCGAAGAGACGAACTCAGGCTTTTCTTCTTCGGGCAATTTATCCGGATACCGGTCAAACAGTTTATATGCAAAACTCGCTTCCCCTTTTTTCTTCATCTCTTCAATCCGCATAAAAACGGGTCTGGCCCTCAGTTTTAGGGAATGTTCGTAGTGTGCCGCCTTTGATTTTTCCGGATGCAGGAGGCCGAACTCAAATTCAAAAAGCGGTGCGTCGTTCAACTTTTCGAAAGGAATATCGTGCAGATAAAAATCCTTTGACGATGGAATTTCATTGGAAAGATTGAAGTCCTCCTTTCCACCATAACTGAGCCTGTATTTAAAATTCAATCCTTTGTCCGTATGGTTTACCAGGTAGATCTTCAGGCTCTCGACCACTTCATCGCCGAATTCGTCGTTGTCTGATACGGGCAAAAACCGAAGCCAGCACCCGTCCAGGATATTGTCTGACTTTTTAGACTTATCCGTAGGCAGCTGATCAACAAACGTTTTTGATTTTTTTTGGGGTTGGATCTTCTTTTCTGTAAATCTTTTGAAATAAGGAAAATCGAGCTGATCTATGTAGGCCGGGAATTTTACACCGCGTACTTCCACCATTACCATCTTATCATTGATCATTTCCACGACCTCTGCCTCTTCGTTGGAATGCAGCACGGTTACTTTATCTCCGATCTGGAATTTCATCTTTATAAGCCTAAAGCTCAAAGCGTAAAGCCTAAAGCTTTTTATTTATTTAAATGGTAAAATTAATGTTGTTTCATTTAATACCTGATGAAACCCAAACAGCGTTAGGCGTTACGCGTTAGGCGTTTAACGTTTTATACAATTAAAATCCAAATTTAGCTTATTCAATTTTTGCCATATGGGATCTGTTGCAGGCTTGGGAGATATTTCAAAAAACAGAAAACCATGATTTTTATCGGGACAGTTCTTTTTATGTATCAATGCATGTAAAACAATTGGTATTTGTGCCATATAATCAAGCATATGAATCGTTCCTGCATAGGTCTCCAAATCGCCCGAAACTGTTTTGATTGTTTGGATACTTACAGCTATGGGCACTAATTTGTTATCTGGTATTTTTCTTGGAGTTATATTTCTTGCTATCAGGCCTGAAAAATAAGAATTCAGGCTTTTTGTCAGAATAATAGAACTGACATCGGCATTTCCTTCTGTCCGCCATAAAAAAGCATATGACCAGTAATCTCCTGTTTTATCCTCTCCCCATCCAGGTGCAAATCGTACGTCTTCAATCCCTTTATATGGAATATCTTTTGCAAATTCTGGCGGCAGAGAAAAGCGTTCTACCGACCATCCATCCGGAACGGGTAACAGATAATCAGGTGAATAGGTATCCAGATTAAATATTTTCAACTTTTGTTTTATCCACTGAATACAATCGACTTCATCTGGCAATGACCAGGAAAAAGGATTTCGTTTTCCCGAGCTCCTGATACCAGGTTGTTTGGAAGAAATAAATTCGGCGTCTTCATTACCTTCCAGCAATAATCTTTTTATCATTTCAGACCCGTCGGGAATATAGGTATCGTAGTAACTATTCCGGCGGGTTTTCAATTCCCATGCGATGTCCGTATCATAATATAGCCTGACAGCTACTTTCGAAAGATATTTCTCGTTGCCAGTCAATTGCGCATCTTTATAAAACGGAGATGCCTGTATATATTTTTCCGGTTGTTCTTTAAAGCTGCCATATTTTTTTGCCAATGCCTCTAAAATATATTTGGCATCCCCCACATCACCCGGATAATAGTTTTTTTTTATTTCTTCCTCACACCAATGCGCCAGTCCCGGTAGATCCACCGGACAATTGATTGCAAAAACAGCCTTCGGCAGAATGGGAAACTGCTTTGGATTTTCATAACACATCTCAGTATACCGGAGAATAATATTCCCTGAATAACCCAAAGCGCCAAAGACAAATCTGGATGTATCAGGAGAATAATGATCGATAACACTCTTCAAAATACTATTGAGCCGGGAAACAGCAGCAGAATCGGCACAAAGACCCTGGCCCATGGATGCAATGACAGTCAATAGATCATTTCCATAAGCCACATTCTGAAGTTTGGATTCCGACAGCACAGATTCCGGAGACATAAAACTGGAAAGTAACAGCTGCACACCCTGCGCATTTCCAGACAGCGGCGGAATAGCCAGGTAGTAATCATTTACGCTGTCATTACTGTTAAAAATAATTTTTTCAGTGTTCTGACAATTTGCGGACGGCGGAAGGGTAAAAATAAAGGAGAGACAAACAAAGAATAGACGAAAGGTCATGTGCAATTTGTAAAATTAGAAAACTAACTGTCGGTAAAGTTATCAAAATAGTATCCAACCGGATTGCGACCCGTTCGATAAAGCATTCACGGACACCCATGTATCAATTACGGACAATTTCTTCTCCACAAAGAATTATAAAAATTTGATTTAGAGTCCTTTAAAAAACCGGCATCGGATTCGCCCCAAAATACCAATCTCCCTGCGTTCACCTTTATTGATCCTGCATTTTACTTTTATGCTCAGAAACTACTTCAAAATTGCCTGGCGGAACCTGCTCAAGAATAAAGCCTTTTCCTTTCTGAATATCAGCGGACTGGCCATCGGTATGGCCAGTGCCCTGCTGATCCTGCTCTGGATTCAAAACGAAGTCAGTTATGACCGTTTTCACAAAAACAAAGATTATATCTACGAGGCCTGGAACCGGGGTGAATTTGACGGAAAAATACAGTGCTGGAATAGTACGCCCAATATCCTTGGACCGACGCTGAAAAAAGATTATCCTGAAATCTCGGACGCTGTCAGAACAATGGGCGGATGGTTTGTAACAGCTGTAGGAGATCGAAAATTTTCCAGTCAGTACCTGATCGTGGATCCGGGTTTTTTGAATATGTTTAGTTTTCCCCTGGAAAAAGGAAATAAAGAAACCGCCCTGAATAACCTGTATTCCATCGTGATTACGGAGAAAATGGCCACGCGTATGTTTGGTCGCGACGACGCCATGAATAAACAAATAAAGATTGACAGTAATAATTTTACGGTGACCGGTATTATGAAGGATCTGCCGGCTAATACCAGATTTAGTTTTGACTACCTGCTTTCCTGGTCATTGATGAAAAAGCTGGGCTGGGATGATGATTTCTGGAACAATAACCGTCCCAATACATTTGTTCAGCTCAAACCGCAAGCCAGGTTTGAGACCCTTTCTGCCAGAATAAAAAACATTTCCCAGATACATTCAAAGGGGCTCGTTAAGGAAGAAATATTTCTTCATCCGCTAAGTAAATGGCATTTAAATTCCCGGTTCGAAAATGGGAAAATCGCTGGCGGAGAGATTGAAACAGTACGGTTATTTATGGTGATTGCCGCCTTTATCCTGTTGATCGCCTGTATTAATTTTATGAATCTCAGTACTGCGCGCAGTGAAAAGCGGGCCAGGGAAGTCGGCATCCGAAAGGTATCCGGAGCAAATAAATCATCGCTGATCCTGCAATTTCTTGGAGAGTCTATATTGATAGCAGCGATTTCTGGCATGCTGGGATTGGCGCTCGTGCAACTTCTTTTACCGTCTTTTAATTTGCTGACCGGCAAAGTTCTCGCACTACCCTTTTACAATCCCTATTTCTGGTTTTATGCCCTGCTCTTTGTTCTACTCACCGGCTTACTGGCCGGAAGTTATCCCGCTTTTTTTCTTTCATCTTTCAAACCCGTTTCTGTATTGAAGGGAACCTTCAAAAATGCGCAGGCATTGATTACGCCCCGACGGGTGTTGGTCGTATTACAATTCAGTTTTGCTATCATCCTCATCATCAGTACCCTCGTGGTCGTTCAGCAAATCCGTTTTGCACAACACCGGGATACGGGTTATAACCGTAACCAACTGGTCTATCATTTCACCACGGGCAGCCTGAATAGAAATTTTACACTGGTAAAAAATGAATTACTCCAATCCGGTATTGCCACACAGGTTAACCGGACCAGCTGGCCACTAACGGAAATCTGGAGTGATACCTGGGATATCGGCTGGCAGGGAAAATCACCGTACGACAAAACCGATTTCGACCGGTTCAGCACGGATGAAAACCTGGTCAGGACTGCGGGTTTAAAACTGATACAGGGAAGAGACATGGACCTGTCAAAATATCCCACGGATTCTACAGCCGCCATCCTGAATGAAAGCGCCGTACATTCGATGAAATTTAAAAACCCGATCGGACAATTAATAACCGATAACGGAAAAACCTTTCATGTGATCGGCGTCATCAAAGATTTTATCCTTACCTCTCCGTTTTCCCCGATTGCGCCCATTGCCATTGAAGGAAGCGCCTCCAATACTGGTTTGAATGTTGTCAACTTCAAGATGGCTGAAGGCGCTGACCTACAGGAAAATTTGCGCAGGATTGAACAGATCTTTAAAAAATACAACCCGGATTATCCATTTGAATATCATTTTGTAGATGAACAGTACGCTAAAAAATTTGAAGACACTGAACGCACGGCGACATTGTCGGCGCTATTTGCCGGACTGACCATTCTGATATCCTGTCTGGGTTTATTCGGACTGGCATCCTTTATGGCGGTGCAACGAACAAAAGAAATCGGAGTCCGCAAGGTGCTGGGTGCATCTGCTTTGAGTCTCTGGACCCTGTTATCAAAAGATTTTGTAATACTGATATCGATATCATTGTGTATTGCGGTGCCGGTTGCCTATTATTTCATGCATAACTGGCTGCTTCAATTTGAATATCGCACAGTCATTTCCTGGTGGATCGTTTGTTCAGCAGGGTTGGGCGCGATCGGGGTCACCCTGTTAACGGTGAGTTATCAGTCAATAAAAGCGGCGCGGGCGAACCCGGTACATAGTTTGCGGACTGAATAATTTGAATTTATGCTAAAAAATTATTTCAAGATCAGCTTCCGGAATTTCACTAGCAATAAGGGATATGCGGTAATCAATATTCTCGGCCTTTCCGTGGGTATTACGGTCTGCCTGCTGATTTTTCTGATCATCCGATTTGAAACCAGTTTCGACAACTTTCATAGTAAAAAAGACCATATTTACCGGGTGGTATCGGTATTCAAGACCCCCGCCGGCCTGGACTACGAACCCGGTGTGGCATTTCCTACTGCTCCCGCTTTGCGGCTTGACTACCCCCAGTTGAAAAATGTTGCCTCGATTTTAAGTCTTGGCGGAGGAGAACAGATCAACTCATTAAATAATTTGAATGATGCTCATCCGCTAAAAATGTTTAAGGAGCCATACGGAGTTTTTTATGCCGAGCCTCAGTTTTTTGACGTATTTGATTTTACCTGGCTTGCCGGCGATAAACGGACCGCACTTCTGGATCCCAATAATGTTCTGCTTACCCGGTCCACAGCAGAAAAATATTTTGGCGACTGGCAAAGCGCGATAGGCAAGTTTCTCAAGATCAACAATACCTGGCTTCTTAAAATCACCGGGATCCTGAATGATATGCCGACGAATACCGACTTCCCGTTAAAGGTGGTGATATCATATGCCACTTTGAAAAATACCTGGTTAAACTACAACCTACCCAATTGGACAGCCACGTTTGCGCAGCATTATTGTTTTGTTGTTTTACCCGATAATTTATCACCTAACGATTTTAACCGGGATCTCGCCAGCCTTGTTCAAAAATATAAACCGGCAGGGTATAAAAATGAAAGCATGGCGCTATTGCCGTTAAAGGAAATGCACTATGACACCCGATATGAAACATTCCACAACCATGTGTTCAGTAAAAACCTTATCCTCGCACTGAATCTGATCGGGGTTTTCATACTCGTTATTGCCTGCGTTAATTTTGTAAATCTGGCTACTGCGCAGGCTGTAATCAGGTCAAAGGAAGTCGGCATTCGAAAAGTATTGGGTAGTACAAGGCTTCAACTATTGTTTCAGTTTTTGGGTGAAACGGCCCTGCTCGTTTTGTCTGCTACCCTATTAGCTGTTGCATTATCCAAATTCACCATACCTTTTTTGAATCAGTTGTTGGGGACCGGGATCAGTCAGACATTCATATCCGACCCTTTCGTTATAGAAGCGCTCGTCTTTATTATTATCGGGACCACCCTGTTAGCCGGCTTTTATCCGGCATTCGTACTTTCCGGCTACAACCCGGTAACCGCTTTTAGAAATAAATCAGGAGTCGGCGGTACGGGTACGAATTTATTAAAGCGCTTATTGGTAGTTTTCCAATTTACCATCTCCCAGACACTTATTATATGTGTACTTATCATCATCGCTCAGATGGATTATTTTAAAACTACTCCTTTAGGATTTGATAAGGATGCCATTGTGGTCACGCATATCCCTATCGACAGCACCGGTATTTCTAAGATTGAAAACCTGCACAATCAATTATTACAGGTCCCCGGAATTAACAAGGTTAGTTTCAGCTATGCGAGCCCAATGGATGACAATATCTGGAACTCAGATATTAAATATAACGGAGTAGTAAAAAATGATTTTGGCGCCAGTCTGAAATGGGCCGATGTAAACTATTTTAATACCTTTCACTTAAAACTGGTGGCTGGCCAGTTTTATGGGCAAAGCGACACAGTAAAGGATTTTGTGGTAAACGAGGCTTTTTTGAATAAACTGGGTGTCCGTGATCCAAAGATGGCCATTGGAGCAAAAATCTTCATTTTGGGCGCGGAAAAGTCTGGACGAATAACGGGAGTGGTTCAGGATTTTAATGATGTTTCATTACGAAATCCGGTATCACCGATTCTAATGTCAACCTGGAAAGAACTGTACAATACCGTTAATATAAAGATCGCAGGATCAAACATCGGCCAAACATTGACGGGCATAGAGAAATTAATGAAAGGATCATTCCCGAACGATGTTTATGAATACCGGTTTTTGGATGAGAACATTGCCAGTTACTATAAACAGGAGGAACAACTTTCCCAATTGTATAAGATTTTTGCAGGTATTGCAATCTTTATTTCATGCCTGGGTTTATACAGCCTGGTATCATTTATGGCCGTTCAACGCACAAAGGAAGTGGGCATACGTAAAACTTTGGGTGCGTCTGTTGCCAATATTGTTTACATTTTTTCTAAAGAATTTGCCCTACTTATTCTGATATCTTTCGTCATCTCCGCTCCACTTGGCTGGTATTTAATGCATCAGTGGCTTCAGAACTATGCCTTTCATATTAAGCCCGGGCCTGGCGTATTTTTATCAGCCATATCGATATCGATGATTATCGCATCGGTATCTGTTGGATATAAAGCCATCCGGGCAGCACTGGCAAATCCAGTCAATAGTCTGCGGTCCGAATAATTTGGAAATTTGGAAATTTGGAAATTTGAAGATTTGAAAATCGATTAAATAATTCAGAAAATATTTTTATTATGAATTCAACTATACCTCATTTCCAAATTTCCAAATTTTCAAATTTCCAAATTGATTGTAAACAGCCATGTTAAAAAACTACCTCACCACCGCCTGGCGAAACCTGAGTAAACACAAATTATATTCGGCCATCAATATCGTCGGACTGGCCATTGGAATGGCCGCTTGTGTCGTGATCACGCTATTTGTTTACTATGAAAGAAGTTTTGACAGGATGCATACGAAAAATATTTACCGGCTCAACGAGGTCCAGAAATGGCAGGGCATGTTGTCTCCGCAAAAAGTGGCGCTTTCCATGTTTCCAATGGGTCCTACCCTGAAAGAAGATTTTCCGGAAGTGGTAAATTATACCCGTGTTAACTGGAATGATGATTATCAGATGACCTTCGGAGAAAAAAGGATCTATTTTCAGCATACTTATTTCGTGGACACTTCCTTCCTGTCCATTTTTGATTTTCCCCTGGTGAAGGGAAACCGCCTGCAGGTATTGCAAAAGCCAAACAGCGCCGTCCTCACAGAATCGGGCGCCAGGAAATTGTTTGGCAATAATGATCCGATCGGGAAAACAATCACGCACTATGCCGGGGACACAGTTTCGTTCACCGTGACCGGAATCATAAAAGATATTTCCGATAATTCCCAGCTACAGTTCGACGCATTATTTTCTTTCAACTCAATATATAAGCCGGACTGGATGAAAAACTGGGGTGGTAACTGGCTGAATACCTATCTTGAATTAGCGCCTGGCACGAATCCGGCGGCTATGACGAAAAAATTTCCTGCCTATCTGAAAAAGCATATGACAGGTGATAATGACGGATGGAAATATTACGAATTGTTCCTGCTTCCCTTGCGGGACGTCCATTCAAATTCCGGAGATATTGGTCTTGACTACCTCAATTACCAGAAGTTTGATAAAAACTTTACCAATATTTTCATGATCATTGCGCTGATTGTGTTGAGCATCGCCTGTATAAATTTCATGAATCTCTCCACGGCCAGGTCCTCCGAAAGAGCCAAAGAAGTGGGAATACGTAAATCAATCGGCGCCCAGCGATTTCAGTTAGGCCTTCAGTTTCTCGGAGAAACGGTTATGCTATCGCTGATTGCATTGCTGCTCGCGACGATATTTGTTTTCCTGGTGCTTCCTTATATCGAAAACCTGAGCCAGAGGAATCTTAAGCCAATCTTTTTTCAACATCCTGGAATTATCGTTTCTATTATGATCGGATCGATTGTCGTGGGAATTATATCTGGAATTTATCCGGCCATCTACCTGTCTTCTTTTCAACCCTCAAAAGTTTTAAAAGGAGGAGCCGTAGCAGTCAATAAAAAAGTGAACTTCAGAAATATCCTGGTGGTGGGTCAGTTTGTAAGCGCGATTTTTTTAATTATCGCTACCATTTTTGTCTTCCGTCAATTGAATTATATGCAGCATAAAGATCCGGGATTTGTCCGCGATCGTATGATTACCATTTCGCTCGACGATATCACGTACCGGAAATATGATTTGTTGAAAACAGAATTGTCAGCCAGTCCCTTTGTGTCGGGCGTTACCGCCTGCAGGGATCAGTTGGGTGGACACCTGGATCAGACGGGTGTGGAATTTAAAGGTGATGGCCCTAAACAGCAATTGTCCACCACCATCCTGATGGTCGACCCGGATTATATGAATGTTTACAAAATGAAGCTGGCTTATGGGAGGGATTTTTCTCATGAAAAACAAGCCAACGGGAAGGAGTATATCCTGAATGAAAGACTGGCGAACGAGTTATTGAAAGACAAACCCAAGGCGGATATTTCATCACTGATCGGAAAGCAATTCGGATTAGATTCACTGGGCAAAATTGTCGGCATAGCCAAAGATTTTAATTTCAATTCCCTTCATTATAAAATTGAAACCATTTTTCTTTACAATCAAAAGGAATGGGGATTCGGGACGCTTTCGGTAAAAGTTAACGGCAATAATGCCAGCCAGGCCATTGCGCTTATTCAAAAAGTATGGCAGGACAATTTCCCAGGCCATCCTTTACAATATCAGTTTCTCGACGATCATTTTAAAGAAGTGTACCGGACCGATGCCCAGATCACCCAGATGGTTGGTATACTTGCGTTCCTGGCTATCCTGATTTCCTGTCTGGGATTATTCGGACTGGCTTCTTATTCAGCAGAAAGAAGGATCAAGGAAATCGGCGTACGTAAAGTGCTGGGTGCTTCGATGTCCAGTATCGTCGCCCTGCTCTCCAAACATTTTGTCAAACTGGTGCTGATTGCCAATGCGATTGCGTGGCCCCTGGCCTGGTACAGTGTGAACAAGTGGATGGAGGACTATGCCTATCGTTTGCCAATGAGCTGGTGGGTATTTGTTTTGTCGGGTGCAGCAGCCCTGGCGATTGCATTAATCACAGTAAGTTTTCTGGCGATGAAAGCCGCGGCGGCAAATCCGGTGGAAAGCCTTAGAACTGAATAGAGAACAAGTATGGGAGTATGGGAATATGTGTTTGAAATTTGGATTCTTTTATTATTACCGACTTATTTTATAATTTTTTATTTGATTACAAAAAATACTCCCATACTCCCATACTTCCACACTTACATACTTTCCTTATGCTCTTTTTAAAAACCGCCTACCGCAGCCTGTTGAAAAGAAAGGGATACGCGGCCCTGAATATTTTCGGACTTGCCCTCGGCATGGCGAGCTGCCTGTTGATCTTCAAATATGTTGCATATGAAAGGAGTTATGATCGTTTTCAGAAAAAAAGCGGTCAGGTTTACCGGGTTCAGCTGGATGATTATCAGAATGGCACACTTGCAGTAAAGGAGGCTTCGAATTATGCAGCCCTCGCACCCGCATTAAAACAGGATTTTCCTGAAGTGGAAGAAGCCACCCGGTTTTTTGCAACGCATATGCTGCTCTCCAACGAAGGACGGAATATACGTTTTAACGAACACAAGATCTATTACGCTGAACCCTCGTTTCTGAATTTATTTGACGTCCGTTTACTGGAAGGTGATGAAAAAACTGCGCTTCTTGGTCCCGATAAAATTGTCATTACCGAAAATATGGCAAAGAAATATTTCGGAGAGACCGATGCCCTGGGAAAGATGATCGGCTGGCGAAACTATGGCCGGATCGTATCCCTGGTCGTAACGGGGGTATGCCGGGACTATCCTAAGAATTCACATATTAACTTCAGCGGATTGGTTTCTTATAATTCATTTAGTGAGATCAATGGAACACTCACACAAAAGGATGATCCGGTTGAAAACAGTTGGTTTTGGACCGACTTCTATACCTATATCCGGCTGAAACCCGGCTCGGACTGGAGGGCACTTCAGACGAAGCTGACCGCCTTTGCAGAGGCGCATGTTAATAAACTTCCGGAAAATGTGGCCAATCACGATCATTCTGTTTTTCAAATAATTCCCCTGCAGGACATCCATCTTTATTCGCATTATTCAGAAGAAGCCGAACCCTCCGGAGATGGAAAATCGGTTGCATTTTTATTTATGATTGGCTTTTTTATCCTCGGCATCGCCTGGATCAATTATATCAACATGGCCACGGCCCGTTCTTTGGAAAGAGCGCGGGAAGTTGGTGTGAGGAAATTACTGGGAGCCGTTCGCCAGGATCTCATCGCCCAGTTCATGATGGAAAGTTTTCTGATTAACCTGCTCGCATTTATTATTGCGGTAGTCATTTCAATGTTGTTGATAAAACCATTTATCGGGATTACTGGAAGACCGCTTGGAGACCTGTTTAATATACCCCGGCCTTACGCACTTGCTTTCGGAGGGCTGTTTCTTACCGGAAGTTTCATCTCGGGTATCTACCCTGCATTTGTATTATCGGGTTTTCATCCGGTTACCGTATTAAAAGGCCTGTTTAAAAATTCAGGAAAAGGGTTATGGTTAAGAAAGGGTTTGATAGTTGGCCAGTTTGCCACTTCCATCCTGCTGATTTCCGGTACGATCATCATTTACCGCCAGGTTCAGTTCATGCGAAAACAAAATCTGGGCGTGGATATCGACCGGACGATCGTGCTGAATGGAGCCGAGTCCGTTCCGGATTCTGTATTCCAGTCGGTTTATCAACCTTTCAAAAATGAGGTTCTTCGTGTTCCCGGAATAAAACATATGGCGGCGTCCTCCAATGTAATGGGTCAGGAAATTCTGTGGAGCACCAACTGGAAATCGCTCCATGGCAGAAAACTGGGAGCCGTGAATATATATCATATGGGTATTGATTATGATTTTATACCCGTTTTTGGTTTGCATATGGTGACCGGAAGAAATTTTTCGAAGGATTTCCCGAGCGACCAAAAGACAGCGATACTGAATGTATCGGCAGTCCGTGCAATGGGGTTCCACAGCCCTGAAGAAGCGCTTCATGAAACGATCATCTCTATGAATGACGATACGTTACAGGTAACGGGCGTGGTTGCTGATTTTCACCAGGAAGGACTGCAAAAGGAAATAACGCCGCTCGTATTTTTTCTGAACCGCAGGGCAAGAAATGCTTTTTCTATAAAAATTGATCCGGCGCAGGCGTCCACAACAATTGCTACCATTAAGAAAGTCTGGGACCGGTATTTTCCCGCGGATCCTTTCCAATATTTTTTTCTGGATGAATTTTTTAATCGTCAGTACGACGAGAATAAACGATTTGGCGATGTGTTCGGGATATTTTCCTTCCTGGCTATCGTGATTGCCTGTTTTGGACTGCTTGCTTTGTCCGCCTACAATGTATTGCAACGCACCAAGGAAATCGGGATCCGCAAAGTGCTGGGAGCAAGCCTGCGCGACCTCGTCCTGATCCTCTCAAAAGATTTTCTGCTGCTTGTTTTGATTGCCTTTGTATTGGCGATCCCGGTTTCTGTCTGGGCCATGGAACGCTGGCTTCAGTCCTTTGCTTACCGGATTCAGATCAGCTGGTGGATCTATGCACTGGCCGGAATAATTTCCTTTCTGATTGCCTTGCTGACGATCAGCTTCCAGGCGATAAAAGCGGCGATGGCGAATCCGATGGACAGTTTGAGGACTGAGTAATTTGAAAATTTGGAAATTTGGAAATATATCAGATACTAAAATAATCCATAACCATGTTGAAAAGTTATTTCAAGATTGCGCTCCGAAGCCTTCTGAAAAATAAGGTTTCTTTTTTTATAAACATCGGTGGACTTGCGATCGGAATGACGGTTACCATGGTCATTGCTTTATGGATTTACGATGAATTGTCTTTTAATGACTGGCACAAAAATTATGACCGGATAGCCAGGGTTGAATCAAATGCAAATTATGGTGGGAAGATATATACGATCGATACTCATCCGATGCCACTGGGTACCGAAATGCGGTCTTCTTTCAACAGTGATTTTAAATTTGTTGTCATGTCAACACAGAGTGAACAACATATTCTTTCTGCGGGGGATAAAAAATTTACGGAAACAGGAAAATATATGCAATCCGAAGCGCCGGATATGCTGACGCTTAAAATGTTGCAGGGTAGTCGCGCGGGTCTGAAAGAAGTAAACTCCGTATTACTCTCATCATCTCTGGCAATAAAATTATTTGGAAAAGAGAACCCAATAAATAAAATTGTAAAAATTGACAACACGTTTTCTGTAAAAGTAACCGGCGTATATGAGGATCTGCCGGATAACTCGGAATTTAGAGATCTTTCTTTTATCGTGCCGTTTGATTTTTATCTTTCCTGTTACACCTGGGCGCAAAAGAAATATAATGACTGGAATAATATCTGTATTAATATTTACACGCAGTTAAATCCGAATGCCGATATAAATGAAGTTTCTGCAAAAATTAGGGATTTACTGGCCACCCATGTTTCCAGGGGAAATGACTACCGGAACCCAAAGTTGTTTCTTCATCCAATGAGTAAATGGCATCTGTATTCAAAGTTTGAGAATGGAAAAAACGTAACGAGTGATCAGATTCAGTTTATCCGGATATATGGCATAATCGGAGTTTTCGTATTGCTGCTGGCGTGCATCAATTTTATGAACCTGAGCACCGCCCGTTCACAAAAGCGCGCCAGGGAAGTGGGCATCCGCAAAACACTTGGATCGGGTCGCAGGCAGCTAATCGGGCAATTCTTCAGCGAATCACTTATTGTTGCAGCTTTTGCGTTTACACTTGCCATCGCCTTGGTTCAGCTCAGTTTACCCTGGTTTAACCAGGTTTCGGGCAAAAAGATAAATATGCTATCAAACAATCCAGTATTTTGGATTGCCGGTATAATCTTTACTCTTTTTACTGGTCTTATAGCGGGCAGTTATCCCGCTCTCTATTTGTCCTCCTTTAATCCGGTTAAAGTATTGACAGGTACATTCCGTCTGGGACGTCTCGCTGCCATACCACGTAAAACCCTGGTGGTAATACAATTTACCGTTTCTATTATGCTTATCATTGGCACGATCATCGTTTATCGCCAGATCCAATTTGCCAAAGACCGTCCTGTAGGATATACAGCAAAAAGTTTGCTGCAGGTTCAAATAAATTCTTCAGCTATTCAGGAAAAATATGAAGTGTTCAGTAATGAGTTAAAAAAAGCGGGCGTTGTTACTTCTGTCGCCGAATCGGCAAGTCCTGTTACCAGTATATGGTCAACGAACAGGGGATTTACATGGAAGGGGAACGGGAATTCAGCTGAAACAGAATTTGCCACCATTGCTATTAATCAGGAATATGGTAAGGCCGTTGGATGGCAATTTATTGGCGGAAGGGATTTCTCCAGAGAATTGCCCACTGATTCTATCGGTTTTGTAATCAATGACGCGGCCGCTAAGCTAATGGGGTTGCCAAACCCTGTTGGAGAAACTGTCCTTTGGGACCAGGAAAAGGACAAGCAGTTTAAAATTCTCGGAGTGGTTAAGAACATGGTGATGGAATCGCCGTTCAAGCCTGCCTTTCCGACAATCTTTTTCATTTATCCGCGGGATGGCATGAATCGTATTTTTCTGAAATTAAACCCGCAGGAAAAGACCAGTCACGTACTGTCAACAATCGAAACGATATTTAAAAAAATTAACCCGGCGAGTCCTTTCGAATATTCATTTGTCGATGATGACTTCAATAAAAAATTTGCTGCCGAAGAGCAGATCGCCCGGTTGGCACGAGTATTTGCGGGTTTTGCCATTTTGATTAGTTGCCTGGGGTTATTCGGCCTGTCTTCTTATATGGCCGAACAGCGGACCAAAGAAATTGGAGTAAGAAAGGTTCTTGGCGCATCGATAATAAATTTATGGGGGTTGCTATCGAAGGACTTTGTCATGTTGATTACTATTGCCTCGCTCATAGCCGCCCCGGTCGCTTATTTTTTTATGAATGGCTGGCTTCAAAACTATACTTATCGTACATCCATATCGTTGTGGATTTTTGTGGCAACAGGTGCAGGTGCATTGATCATAGCCTTACTGACAGTCAGCTACCAGGCTGTTCATACTGCATTGAAGAATCCGGTGAAGAGTTTGAGGACAGAGTGAAATTCGGGAATTCGCGAATTCGGGAATAACGTTGAACGATTTAGATGTTGAGAATTTGCATCTTATTTAAAACATGATTTTTTTATCCCCGAATTCTCAAATTCCCGAATTATCCGGGCCGGCTCGCCAACTTACTCTTCCTTCTCCCATAAAGCAAATAGATCGATAATCCGAATGCCATCCATCCAAAAAATACCATCCAGCTTTTTGCCGGGATCTCAATCATCAGGTATAAACAAAATAAAACGCCCAGAACGGGAATCACCGAATAATTCCTTATAAAAGTGAATATCGTAATGATTACAGCAGAAACCAGGAAAAGGAGAAATAAAATTTCCTGGTAGGATTCTGCGTTCAGATTTGATAATGCGGTCTCGATACGTTGCCTGAAAACCAGTATAAAAATCGCCAGTAAAACGGGAATGATATATTTCCCATTCATATAGGGAATACTGAATTTTCCCGGTACCCGGACGAGTTTTGGTAAATATAAAACGCCGCCACATACCAGTACAAAAGCAAATAAGGTTCCGATGCTCGTGAGGTCGGTCATGAGTTTATCGTCCACAACTAAAACGGTTAAGCCAACAAATAGTCCGGTAATAATAGTCGAAAATCCGGGCGTTTTGAATCGCGGACTGATACGGCCGAAAGCCGGCGGCAGCAGGCCATCACGGCTCATGCTCATCCAGATCCTGGGCTGGCCGATCTGAAAAACCAGCAGTACGGATGTGGAAGCCACGACCGCACTCACAGAAATAATAAATCCGATTTTATGCATGTTGATCTTGTCAAATACATAGGCCAGGGGATCGACAACATTTTCAAATTCTTTATAGTTTACCAGACCGGTGATGACAAGCGCCGTTACCACATAGATGACCGTACATATCAGCAGGGAATACATCATTCCCTTGGGAAGATCCTTTTGCGGACTATGACATTCTTCGGCAGTTGTAGAGATGGCGTCAAATCCGATATAGGCAAAAAACACAGAAGACACGGATTGCATCACACCACCCATACCTTCTGGCAGAAATGGTTTCCAGTTACTGGTAGTGCCGGTTGAAAAAATAAGATAGAAACCCAGTAAGGCGATAAACGCCAGCACGACGAGCTTGAGTCCCACCATGAAGTTGGCGCTCTTGCGGCTTTCATTGATGCCCACATAGGCGAGGGCGGTGATGAGCATCACGATAATAAAAGCCGGCAGGTTGATGATAAATTTGATGCCTGCAAATTCGGGCGCATTAAGAAAAACCAAACCGGCGACCGGTTTATTCGTTGCCAATGCGGTTTGGTAGGACATTTTCGCGGTCTGGTAACCAATGGCCAGCCAGTCGGGCAGGTGAATGCCCATATTTCTCAGGATATTATTAAAATAGGCGCTCCAGGAAATGGCCACGACCACGTTCCCGATAGCGTATTCCAGGATCAACGCCCATCCGATGATCCAGGCAATCACTTCACCAAAACTTACATAAGAATAGGTATATGCACTTCCGGCCACGGGAACCCGCGACGCAAATTCAGCATAACAAAGCGCGGTAAAACCACAGGTGATAGCGGTGATCAGAAAAAGAAAAATAACACCCGGCCCTCCGTGAAAAGCAGCTGTACCGATCGTGGAGAAGATTCCGGCGCCGATGACTGCCGCGATGCCCATGAAGGTAAGGTCGCGCACGCCGAGTACCTTCCTGAGCTTGTGTTCATGCGCATCGCCCAAGCCCATTTCCGAATCCCTGATAATTTTATCTAATGATTTTCTCCGGAAGATCGATGAAGACATGAAGGGAATTTGGAAATTTGGAAATTTGAAAATTTGAAAATAGATAGGTTGCTTTCAGCTTTATGAATTGGTCTTCAACCTTAATAATTAATAATTAATAATCGATAATTAATCATTGAATTCCGGTTTTAGGCTTTGAGCCTTAAGCTTTAGGCTTGAAAGGTATTTTTTCAACAAATCATGATAGGCTTTACTCAGTGGTACCAATGGCAGCCGAAGTTCATTTTCGATGAGCCCGAGTTCAGCCAATGCAGCTTTTACTCCTGCCGGATTGTTTTCTGCAAAAAGTAATTCATAGCCTTCAATCAATCCGTCATTTATTTTTTTTGCTTTTTTCAGATCCCCGCTCAACGCGGCGCGGGTCATACTTGAAAATGCCTGCGGAAAACTATTTGCCACCACGCTGATCACTCCGTGCATACCTATGGCGATCTGTGGAAAAGCCAGTGCATCATCACCGCTTACCACCAAAAAATCGGCGGGACGGTCGCGCAATATCAAAGCGCATTGGGCCATATCGCCACCGGCTTCCTTGATACCCCCAATATTGGATAATTCAGCGAGACGCAAAACAGTGGATACATTCACATTACGTCCGGTCCGGCTGGGCACATTATAAATCAATACCGGTTTGGGTGAGGCCGATGCGAGAGCTTTATAGTGCTGGTAAAGTCCTTCCTGCGAAGGCCTGCTGTAATAGGGACTGGCGCTTAAAACAGCGACCGCGTGATCTGTGGGTAGTTTTTCAATTTCGCGGATCACTTCGCGGGTATCACTGCCACCCGCTCCAACGACAACCGGAACCCGGTTGTTTACGGTGTCGATAGTAAATCGGGAGACCCGGATTTTTTCCTCGCGCGATAAAGTAGGTGTTTCGCCCGTGGTTCCCAGCGTAACAACATAGTCAACGCCACCTGCAATAACGTGTTCAATGACCCTGGCCAAAGCCGGTTCATCAATAGCCATGGAGGAATTAAATGGTGTGACGAGGGCAACGCCCGTTCCGGATAAAACAGGGATCAGATTACTCATGGTTCACGGATATGATTTCATTGATTTCCGGTTCCGGTTCCGGTTCACTATGATGAATGACATTGGGCTGCTCCGGCAGTTCATCCCAAAATCCCATTTTATTAAACTTCTCGATGCGGTTATTAATTCGTTGTTCCGGAGAAAGACTCTTCAGTTCATGGATGGTTTGAATAATACGCGGTTTTAGCAAAGCAGCCGCTTCATTATAATCCCAATGCGCCCCGCCGATCGGTTCAGGTACAATGCCGTCGATGAGTCCGAACCCGAACATGTTATCCGGTGTGAGGCGCAGTTCTTCGGCAGCTTTTTCTTTCTGATCCCAGCTGCGCCAAAGTATGGAGCTGCAATTTTCGGGAGAAATGACCGTAAACCAGGAATTCTCCTGCATAAAGATCTTGTCCCCTACGCCAATACCGAGTGCGCCGCCGGATGCCCCTTCCCCGATGATCACGCATATAACGGGCACGCGCAGACGAATCATTTCATAAATGTTCCGGGCGATGGCTTCACCCTGTCCACGCTCTTCGGCCTCCATGCCGGGAAAGGCGCCAGGTGTATCGATAAGTGTGACGATCGGCTTATTGAATTTCTCCGCCAGTTTCATAAGGCGAAGCGCCTTGCGGTAACCTTCGGGATTGGCCATGCCGAAATTGCGCATCTGGCGCATTTTGGTGTTCGTACCTTTTTGTTGTCCGATAAACATAACGGTTTGCCCGTCGAGCTGGGCAAATCCCCCCACCATGGCCTTATCGTCTTTCACGTTCCGGTCGCCGAAGAGTTCGATGAAATTGTCAGACATTTTCTCGATATACTTCATCGTATAAGGACGGTCTGGATGACGGCTTAGCTGTACTTTCTGCCAGGGCGTGAGGTGTGCGGTAATGTCGCGACGACGTTCGGTGACCTGGTCATATAATTTATTGATGGAATCCGAAAGGTCAACCTTGGTTTTTTCGGCCGTCAGCCTGAGTTTTTCAATCTCATCAAAGAGTTCTTTGATCGGTTTCTCAAAATCCAGGAACTGACGGTTTTTATCCAGGGGCATAGGCTTACTAATATGTCGTAAAATTAAGCTAAGCGTAAATTATAGGAAAGTTTAATTCCGGGAGCTAAACTTTCCGAAAAATGCCCTTCCAGAGCCCGCATCTAAGAGTTTTTTATATCAGTTTTATGCTGAACGCTGTGCCATTACCCGGCAAATCCATTGCAACTGCCGTGATTTTCGAACCAGCGGGCATTTGGTTAACCATTGTGGCTTTGTACAGCCAGTCCGACCCGCCTGGCTGCAAAACTGTATTCCCCTGTTCAAGGAGCCCACCGGTCGCTTCCTCGACGGATACCGTAACGGCTACCACTTTAAAATCATCCGTTGCCAGTACGATGATGGCATTCCCCGGTTTCCCATGATAACAGTCTGTTAGGTTATTTGTCACTTTTGGCCCGTTTAGAGCATCAGAAGGCGCCACATTAAAGGCCGTTTGACCGCCTTTGACCGCCGCCTGATATAGGGCTTTGGTCACGGGATCTTTTACGACCGCTTTTGCATAGGCGATGGCGGAGGCAAATACTGTCCTGACTGCGACCAGTCTTTCGGTTGGCGGGATGGTGGTTGGCCTCAGGAATTTTGACGTGATTGTTTTGCCTCCCCGTTGGCGGAAGGTGATCATGTGCCCAATGGATCCGGATAAATCCCTGGTGAGTACGTTTTCATTTGATACTGCCATGTTCCCGGTTTATAATATTTAAAATAGAGACTCTTTTTTACTTCGATCCACCACTCATCCACCACTCATCTCCTTACCAAAACAGCTCGTGACAAGACCCTGTTCTTTGTTTCGTCGGATGCGTTCATTGAAATAAGAACTCATGAATAGTGGAGATTATTTTATGATGGCTTCATTTGGTTTCATTTGGCTTCATTTGGCTTCATTTGGCTTCATGTTGCTTCCTATTGCTTCCAATAAGCTGCAGGATTCCGATTATATAAAACCCGTTTTGCTTGTTTTTTTACAGGATATAAGCCGATGAGAAGTATGCAGTTATTGAGATTGACGGTTATTTTTAAGGATCAGGTGTTCAGAGTTTAACCAGTCCTCTCTCAAATTAAATTGCATCCCATTGTTTTGATTGTGAATGGGTTCTGAAAAAATAGGTGCCCAAAAGTTTTGATGAAATGATGAAAAAACTATTATCTTTGCCGTCCTTCGGATGAAAATCCGGAGGCTGATGGGCCCAAAATGGGCAGCTGCATTAAAACCGCAGCGTCATCAAAAAAAGGATCGGTAGTTCAGTTGGTTAGAATGCTGCCCTGTCACGGCAGAGGTCGCGGGTTCGAGTCCCGTCCGGTCCGCTAGTAAGCTCTGAAACCCGC
>Ga0209863_10000019_pt1 | contig 95743 bp, 86 predicted proteins | sample OrgsoiDNA2013046_FD_185796 | JGI IMG/M metagenome (GOLD analysis project Ga0209863, IMG submission 185796) | Permafrost soil microbial communities from the Arctic, to analyse light accelerated degradation of dissolved organic matter (DOM) -... | ecosystem: Environmental > Terrestrial > Soil >...
TAAAATACTTGCATTTGACAAAAGTGGAAATGAATTATGTCAGATGCAAATTATTTGGGATCATGCAAAAGATGAAAACAAAGCTACATCTGACACTTTGCAAAAAAATTGAAGCAGTATAAACATAGTTAAATCACTTAAAAGCAACAAGGCTGTTATAGATAATTATAATCAGATTTTTAGCAAATGAATTTTACTTAACTTTTGCGAACGCACAACATGGGGCTTTATGCTATTGGGGCTTGACCAACAATCTTTAACTAAAAGAAAAGCCGGCTTTCAGTTTCAGCGGGGCAAACATCTTTGAACATTTTTACAAACAATGCACTTTTAATTATAAATTTAACAGCGGTTGTAGGCGGACGGAAGTAAATATCCCAACAGCATAAAGTCCTGACCGTTAGCGACTATTTTTGAGGAATACTCTATGGAAGAAATGACTATATACAAAGGCGAATTTTGCATTTCAACTGACAAAGAAAAGTTAGACGTTGATTCAATTCATGATTTTTTATCTACCACAGCATATTGGTGTTTGAATATTCCAAAAGACAATGTACAAACCTCGATACATAATTCATTATGTTTTGGAGTTTATGAAGACAAGAAGCAAATTGGGTTTGCAAGGGTAATTACTGACTTTGCAACAATTGCATATTTGGGTGATGTATATGTTTTGGAAGAATACAGAGGGTTAGGGATTTCTAAGTGGTTGATGGAAATCGTAATGAATCATCCGAATCTGCAAGGATTAAGGCGATGGATATTGCTCACAGCAGACGCACACGAATTATATCGGAAATTTGGATGGACGGATATTTCAGACTCGACTAAATGGATGGAATTTTACAATAAGAATGTCTATTCAAAATAGTAATGCCGAGTGAAATAAATCTGACTACGAGAGATTTAGATTAAATATGGATTCAACCGAGGCAGCATAATAAAACAGCCGGTAACAAAAGTATTTGCACAATTGCGGCTTGACGGAAGGGACAATGAACATTGGTAATTCTGTTTTACATTTGAATCAGCGGCGGTGCTTTGCCAAATATCGCCGTGGCGGGCAGACGGGATTCTAATTCCGCAACAGCGCAAATACTCTGGCGTTAGCGGTCAGGCTATGATGACCGTAGATTCTAACAAGCCAAATACGACAGAATGCTAAATAGAATTTTCACGCCTTTTCCAATTTTGACAACGGAAAGGCTTACTCTCAGGCAACTAGTAATTAATGACAAACAAGAAATTTTCGCTTTGCGTTCTGATAGTGAAATAAATAAATATCTTGGCAGAAAAATAGCCAATACTATTGATGATGCGAAGAATTTTATAAATAACGTTAATGAGAATATTAATAAAAACGACTCCGTATATTGGGCAATAACTTTTAGTGATAAAAACATATTGGTTGGGACAATTTGTCTTTTCAGCTTTTCAGATGAAAATGACAAGTGTGAAATAGGCTATGAACTTTTGACAAATTTTCAAGGACAAGGAATAATGAAGGAGGCTGTAGAAAAAGTTTTTGACTATGCATTCAATACAATTAAAGTTCAAAAAATTGAAGCATTCTTTCACAGAGATAATCAGGGTTCCATAAAGCTATTGGAGAAATTCTCGTTTCGGGATTCAAATGAACCTGATAAGACAGATCCTGACTTAATATGTTATCATTTGACAAATCCAAGTGACAATCTTAAATAAAAAAACTTAACGAAAAGCCCGAACCGTTAACATGGTATTGCTGCAAGTGGGGCTGGATGTTTAAATTTCTGCTGTTTGCATCGCTGTACTTTAGTTCCGGCAGATGAATATCTATTTGGCTTTTTATTGTTAACTTAAACTTTATATTTTCAATTGGGCGGCGGTTCCGGGCTGGACGTTATAAAATATTCCAACTGTAGCAATACCTGCACATTATCGGATATGCTTTGACGTCTAATAAACATAACGCTGTACTCATACAATGATTGACCATACAAAAATATCTAAAACTGAATGGCTTTCCCTGGGGAGATCATTTTATTCTCATCTGTTTACAGAATTGGACAAACTAAATGAAGCAGAATGGAATTCCCACACATGTTATCTCGGATGGAATTGCAAAGATTTGGTGAATCACATGACCAGCGCAATCACAATAAATTTCAATTTGCTAATCCAAATGGCCCTTGAGGGAAATCCAGTTCCTGAGCCTGGCTTTAATCTATTTCTGAGAAATGCCAAAGAAGTAAATCGCAGAAGAGTCAAAAATACAGAGGAAACAATTTTGGAATTCAAGGCTGAGATAACTAAACTTTTAAATCGCTTAGAGGAACTAAGCGAAGAGCAATGGAAAATGCCCGCTTTCTTTTTTATTGGCGATGTTGATGTCTGTACATTGTTTCTTGTTCAATTTGCCGATAATTTAGTTCATGAACGAGATCTTATGATTGCCAATAAACGATGGAAATCATTCGACCCTAAATTTACTGCTCCGCTTATGGATTGGTTTATGCGGGTATTTCGACCTGCCTTTTTCAGGCCTGAAAGAGCTAAGGGTGAATCGGCTCTGGTTCAATATTCGATTACCGGAATTGCAGGTGGCAACTGGTTTCTAAGTATAAAAGACAATGCTTGTGCTGTTTATCAGGGTACAATACAGAATCCCGATATAAAACTAACAACAACTGTTGAGGATCTAATTTCAGCAGCACTTGCCCGTTCCACACCATTTACAGGAAAATTGGCACGAGCGTTAGAATGGATAGTAAAAAAAGAGAAAAAAGAAGATTTCACAGCTAAATTAACAGGCATTTTTGCAGGCGTGTCTTCAATAATGCTCGGAAAAATTAACATTGAAGGTAACAAACATAAGGCGAGTGCTATCGCAAAAAAATGGTTCTGGCATTTTTGGGAACGAACAGAACAAACTCAGGAAAATATTTTGAAGTCAAGATTTAGAAAATAATACATCCGATAACAAAAATATTGCTGCAAGTGGGGCAGGACATTGAAACATCAACAGTTTGTATCGCTGTACTTCGGTTCGGGCTTGACGAATATCCATTTGGCTTTTAGTTGTTAAATTCAATTTTATATTATTTTTCAACAGTTGTTCAGGGCAGCGCGTTCATTGAATATCCCATCTGCAGCAATACCTGCTCGTTGTGCGTCATACAAAAAAACCAAACATTAAATCAACAAAACAATAGCAATGACAAAGATTTTTCCACTTGCTTCAAGCCTTTTAATTTGTTTATCAATTCTAAGCAGTTGTACCAATACTGACACTTCCAAAGTAACAGCAGACAAGGAAGCAAAAACAACTCAACCTGACACACCTGAATATTTTAACCTGCGCCCAAAACTTGAAAAAGATTATGGTTATTCACACGCCGTAAAAATCGGTGACGACCTTAAAATTTCAGGAGCTGTAAGTATGAATGATTCGGGTATTATAGTTGCACCAGGCAATATGGAACAACAGATGAAAAATTGTTACAGCGACTTAGGAAAAATATTACAACACTACGGCTACACTTACGACGACGTTGTTGCAGAGAATATTTACACGACTAATATGTCAGACTTTATAAAAGTATCAGGCTTACGAAATTCTATTTATAAAAAGCAATTCCCGACCGGAACCTGGCTTGAAGTAAAAGGATTGGCAGTAGCAGGACAATTAATTGAAATTGACATGGAGGCTCATAAGACAAAATAAATAAGCTTGGGTCGACAAACACTAACATCTAATTATATTTTAGTTGACAAAGATGCAGTACGAACGCACAACATGCGGCTTGCCGCAATGCTGGCTGAGGGGAAAGAAATCGGGTTTTGTGAATCTATTAATTAGGATCGGGCTTCCGGAATTCTATTGATTTTTAGTTATTATATTTAGCATCAGTAATTCTAATCGGCATCGGTTCCTGGCTATAGGTACATTGAGTACCAGCACAGCAGCGAGCCTTGGACGTTGGCTGCTATATCAGACGAAATTCTTGCACTTCAAATATTGCTAATTATGAAAAGACAATTTTCAAAAGTTAATTTAAAGACGTTAGTTCTATTTCTTGCTATTATTTCGACACTGCTTGCATTTATTTCGCCAAAGTATAGTTTAATAGGCCAGTGGTCAATACTAAATCTTGATGGTAGCCCAAGTGGCGAATATGTGGATTTCAAAGATGACAATGCGTATATTGTTGCTTTGCCTGACGGACAAATTGGAGAAAAAGGAAATTATCTTTTAAAGGATTCTGTTTTCTCGATCAAAAATATTAAAGACGTTTGCGGTAAGGACTATTGGGGTCAATATAAATTGACATTTTACGGAAATGATTCAGTTCATTTCACCTTAATTAACGACACATGTTCCGCAAGACGGATGGATCTTGTAGGATTCAATCCTGGCCTGAAAAGACGCATGAGTAAATAATTCGCTACCTCATGCGTGCAAAAAACAGCAGCCAACATTCGGTTTGCTGCTATGCTGGCGTACGTAACAGCAATCGGCAGTTGTAATTCTGTAAGCTACTATCAGGCAGACGGAATTCTTTTCAGTATTTGTTGTTATCTTCAGTATTATTATTTCAATCGGCTTCAGTTGTCGGCTCGAAATTAATAAATGCCAGCACAGCAGCAAGCCGTCGGCATCGCCTGCTAGTGCATTGTACTAGAATTTTACGAAAATGAAAAGGAAAGAAATCATTTCACTGTTTATTTTATTCTTCGGCTTCTTTCCTAAAACAAATGGACAGTCTCTTAAGACCGCAAAGTACGCTGGAGTTTATTCCTTTGGTAAGAATGTTGAGAAAGGTTCAGTTGGTAGTGTGACAATTTATCCTGAATCTGACACAACAGTATTGTTTTATATTGACATCTGTAGAGGAGCGCCATCTTACAATTTGGGTCAGCGATACAACAGATTGAAAATAAAAAGTGGAGTAGCAATATTCTTTGTAAAAGAGGGTTTTGACGAAAAAGGTTGTAAATGGCAATTAACAATTAAAAACCAAATTCTAACAGTACAAACACTTGACGGTTGTTATGAATGTGGCTTTGGCGGAAATGTATACGCGGACAATCGATATGTATTAACAGATAAAGCAATTCCCAAATATTTTATAGATGGTCATAAGCATAAAATATATTTTAGCAAAACAAGTCCTGAAAACTATTTAAGGTAGTTGCGCCTGCAGGCAACATTCGGTTTGCTGCTATGCTGGCATTCGGAAAATAAGCCTGGTTTTTTGCTTCTAGCAGTTGAGTTCAGGCTGCAGGGAATCTATTGATTTTTTGTTATTATCTTCAGCATAAGAAATTTTAATCGGCTTCCGTTGCTGGCTTTGAGTACATTGAGTATCAGCACAGCAGCAAGCCGTGGACGTTGGCGGTCATTGTAATGCGACATACCGCAAGCAATCAAAATGCCAAACAATTTAAATTCAACCAAATGAGGAATCTAATCTACGCAATCAACCTTACTATAGATGGCTGCTTCGACCATACCAATACGATCGCCGATGACGAATTGCTTGGATATTATACCCGCCTTGTGCGAGATGCTGGCCTGCTTGTTTACGGGCGGAAAACCTATCAATTGATGGTTCCTTATTGGCCCGATGTCGCAAAAAACCCTTCCGGTGAGACAACAAAAGCAGACATCGAATTTGCTCAGGCATTTGAGTCCAGCAACAAAATTGTTTTTTCGCGAACCTTAGACAGGGCTGAAGGAAGAAACACGAGAATTGTTCGCACCAACCTTGAGGACGAAATACTTAAATTGAAACAGGAACAAGGAAATAATATTTTAGTAGGTGGTGTAGATATCCCATCTCAACTTATAGAGCTTGGCTTAGTTGATGAATATTATTTTGTAGTTCAACCGGTAGTTGCTGGAGAAGGGAGAAGGTTGTTGGATGGAATTAGCCTGCAGAAGAAATCACAATTAAAACTTGTTGAGACAAAGATTTTTAAATCAGGAGTTGTTGCGCTTCATTACTTGAAATAGGGAGTGAAAAACCAGCGACAGGAGCGATACACTTTACTATGAGCAATCAGGACAATAAACAACTAACCGGCAACATTCGGTTTGCTACTATGCTGAATTGAGGAAAAGAAATCGGGGTATGTGCTTCCCTCAATCAGACTTGGACTTCCGGAATTCTATTGATCTTTAGTTATTATATTTAGTATAAGTAATTCTAATCGGCTTCTGTTGCAGAATTGGGTACATTAAGTACCTGCATAGCAGCAAGCCTTGGACGTTGCCTGCAAGCGTAATTCGACACCCTAAAAACTTTGACGGACAAAAAATTATTAATTAATAAATGTATTAAATGAGAAATTTAATTTTCTTTATGCACACTTCACTTGACGGTTTTGTAGCAGGACTTAACGGAGAAATGGATTGGATAAATTTGGATGGCGCAATGTTTGATTTTGTTGCAACAATGACTGAACAAGCAGACACCGCTCTCTACGGACGAGTAACTTATGAAATGATGCAAAGCTATTGGCCAAAAGCGGGCGAAAAACTAAACGCAACAAAACATGACATAGAGCATTCAAATTGGTACAACAAAGTTTCAAAAGTTGTATTATCTAAAACTATTCATGAAACTGGACTTCACGATACCAAAGTTATTGGCGACCAACTCTCGGACAATATTAATAAATTAAAGCAACAGGAAGGGAAAAATATTTTAATATTTGGAAGTCCTAGTGCTTCACAATCGTTATTAAATGAAGGACTAATTGACGAGTTTTGGCTTTTTGTTAATCCAATAATATTAGGGAAAGGCATGCCGCTATTTAAAGATATAACTGGGACTACTAAATTGAATCTTATAGAGTCTATAACTTTTGCATGTGGTGTAATTGCACTTCATTATGGAAAATTGTAAATAAATTGACTGTCAATAAAAACGCCAGCAGGCAACATTGGTATTGCCAATAGTGGGGCTGGACATTGAAACAATCAGCAGCGGTAATTCTGCTGTGCTGTGGTTCGGGGCTTGACGAACAAGGCCCAGCTTTAGTTCTTAAATATTTGTCTTTATCAAAAAGCCAGGCAGCGGTTCCGGCGGACAAAATTCTATTGAACAAATAATCCTAACTTGAACTGTAATAAAAATCAATGTTAGCAAGCCGGGCGGACGGAAATTTATTTCCCGCAATTCGCCAAGCCATGGACGTAAGCTGCAATTAAAAACCTTCATGTTCAAGTTCAAATTTTTTCTGACACCTCTTTTAGTGACATGTTCGTATGCTTTTGGACAAAAACTTCCTTCAGAAGACTACAAAGTAAATCCTCGTCTTAGTACTAATTTCGGCTGCATATCCAGCTGACCGAACACGGATGAGTAATAGAATATATTTTCAACTTTTGTAACTTACATCGGCTTCAGTTCTGGGCTGGACGTTTTCCAAATGCCCTTCCAAACGCAAAGCCCTAACGTTAGGCGCCACATACAGTGGAGGTGGACTAAACTTATAGTATGGATCAACGAGCCCTTTTTTTAATTAGCGAGATCTCGGGCTTTACTCCGCAGATAGCTCGTCTTGTCTCAATGATGAACTATGTCCGATCTACCACGCTTTCCGCTGTTGAAGGCTTAGGAGTGAGTGAGCTCGATTACCTGCATGACTCGCAGAGCAATTCCATTGGCGCGCTCCTCTTGCACATTGCAGCGGCGGAAGTGGGCTATCAAGCAGCCACTTTCCATACGCGTGACTTGAATGACGAGGAGAGGCGTGAGTGGGACGCCGCTCTCGCTCTAGGTGAGAGGGCGAAACATGAGATCAAAGCGTACGAGTTGGATTATTACCTAAGCAGGTTGGAGAAGGTACGGGCCAACACCCTGGCGGAACTTGCCCGTCGTGACGACCAGTGGCTCGAAGAGCAAACGTCCTTTAGTAGTGACCAGCGGGTGAACAATTACTTCAAGTGGTTCCACGTATTTGGCCATGAACTCAACCACCGGGGACAAATTCGTTGGCTGCGGAAACGCGCAATGAGCAGCGGGATCGGGAGTTAAAGCGCTGCACTCCCTGGCCCAAATGCGCAGGGTCAGCCTAGCGAGAGTGGAGACCCCAGAAACTATGCGGTTGCCTGCGACCCCCGTGAATGCCTATAGAATCTCGGTGGCGCCTAACAAGTGCTCTGGTAAAGAGATGAGACCACGAGACGACGAAGGCAGCAGTCTTTGAACAGCCTCAAATAAAATTATATATAATCAGTAAAGTGGATAATCAAAACAGCATTGCATCACAAACTAAAGCCGCCAGACTTGCAGGGCTCTTATATCTCATTGCCATGGCTACGGGGCTCTTCGCTGAATTTTATGTACACTTTCCCTCCAGGCTTATTATAAGCGGAGATGCTGCAAGAACAGCCAATAATATTATGGCGAATGAGCGGTTATATCGCGTTGGCATTGCCAACAATATAGTCACCTTTGCTATGGATGTAGTACTTGTCTGGGCTCTTTATGTATTGCTCAGACCAGTAAACAGGAATCTTGCTTTGCTTGCCGTTTTTTTCAGAATGGTGGAAACAACAATTGCCTGCGTTGCCATTATACATTATTATGTGGCTATGCAGTTTGTGAGTGATGCTGACCGCCTGAAAGTATTCAATTCGGAACAACTGCAGGCACTGTCGATAATGCATTATACATATTCTTCAACTTTTTCTGTTGTTGCAATATTTTTAGGTTTTGGATCGACAATCTTTAATTATTTGTTTTTCAGGTCGGGATATATTCCCAAAATACTGGCCGCCTGGGGTATTTTCTCTTCGCTGGTATTGCTGGTAAGTCAATTCACGATCATTATTTTTCCCGACCTGGAAAAAATAATTATTCCTGCCAGTTTCGGTCCCATCGTTGTTGATGAAATCGCTCTTGGCTTTTGGCTCTTGATTAAGGGGGCCAATATTTCTAAAATGCAATCCGGTACATAACTTTAATATTGGTATTATGAATGTGCAAACCGTTATGGCTGAATTAAAAGCAAAAGGAAGTGAGGGTATAAAGAAAATCCTGCTCAAACATGGTGTGAAAGAACCTTTTTTTGGTGTCAGGGTCGAAGACTTAAAGGTTATACAAAAAAAAATTAAAAAGGATTATCAGTTATCTAAAGAACTATATGCTACCGGCAATGCTGACGCAATGTATCTTGCAGGGCTAATTGCTGACGAGAATAAAATGACGAAGAAAGATTTATCGGGATGGGTCAAGCTGGCGATTTCTACCAACATCAGCGAATATACTGTTCCATGGATAGCTGCGGAAAGCAGGTTTGGTTTTGAACTTGCAATGGAATGGATTGAGGCAAAAGAGGCGTTTATTGTCGCAGCCGGTTGGTCTACATTGTCCAGCTTGGTTGCTATTAAACCCGACACTGAATTAAATATTCAGTCTTTAAAAGATTTATTGACAAGAGTGGAACATAATATTCATAAAGCAGATAATCGCGTACGGCAAAAGATGAATTCTTTTATAATTGCTGTTGGTTCATATGTGACTTCGTTGACAGATTTTGCTATAATCATTTCCAAGAAGATCGGCCCGGTACAAGTTGTTATGGATGGCACTGCCTGTAAAGTGCCTAATGCGGTGGATTATATTAAGAAAGTTAAGGACAGAGGTTCTTTGGGCAAAAAGAAAAAGATGGCGAGATGTTAATCCTTTAATTCTCAAATTCTCGAATTCCCGAATTATCGTATGTTCGCCTTCATCTCAAGCAGGAACCGCTTCACTTCTTCGAGTTTCTTGATCGTTTCGAATTTTTCTTCAGACTTTTTATTGTTCTTCAGGAAATCCTTGGCGCCTTCGATGGTGTATTTGCGCTGGCGGAGGAGGTGGTAGATGAGGTGGAGATTTTTTATGTCGACGGGACGGAAATAGCGGTCCCCTTTTTTATTTTTCTTGGGCTGGAGCACATCGAACTCGGCTTCCCAGAACCGCAGCAGGCTCTGGTTCACGCGAAACATTTCAGCAACCTCGCCCATGGTATAATAGTGCTTCTGAAAAAGAATTTCATCTTCGGGAATCTGGATCAGATCGGCTTCTTCAGAAATCTGCTTAATGGATTTCCGCCCCCTGCCCGATTTTATTTTCTGGACAGGATCGGCCGGTTTGATTTCAACAACCGGTTCTTCCAATATCATTTCATCCCCGGCATCGGGATGAACATTTAAGGAATACGCTGAAATGTTTTCTTCCGAAGGCTGAAATGACGCATCAACCGCTTCTTCGTGTACGATTTCAGCAATGGGTTCCGGTAAAGAATCGGTGGAAGCAACAGGCTCGGCAGACTTCAACTTCTTCAGCCTGACGCCGACATTCACCGGCATATCTTCCTTCGGTGTAGGAATCTCCTGCGCCTCGGAAGATAGTTTGGATTCTTCAGTAAATTTCATTGTGATCTGGGAGAAAGTTGTCATGCTTGTCAAAAATAACAAAAACTATTCCGAAACGATCCGGTCTAAAGAAAATACCTAGTCAAAGCTCTGATTCGGGGAGGAAGCCAGTTTTAACAGGCGGTCGTACTGCTCAGGGGTAATATCGTTATAGAAGTAAAACACAGGATCTACGGGTTCGCCGTTTCGATGCACTTCATAATGGCAGTGCGGCCCGGTACTCTTGCCGGTATTCCCGACCCACCCGATCACTTCGCCCCGTTTCACTTTTTCGCCCGGGTGTACTTTGATCTTAAACATATGGCCAAACAGGGTGGCATAACCATACCCGTTGTGGATCACCACATGATTTCCATATCCATTGCCTGAATTTCCGGCCGTTTCAACCGTTCCATTGGCAGTCGCATAAATGGGAGTGCCGATGGGGGCTGCGAAATCCAGTCCCGCATGAAATTTCGTCGTCTTATAAACCGGATCCACCCGGTACCCAAAGCCGGAGGCGATTCTTTTCAGATCCTTATTGCTGACCGGTTGAATGGCCGGTGTACAGGCTAAAAGCTGTTCCTTGTTTTTGATGAAACCGTTGATCTCGTCATATGATTTTGTCTGCGCATGGATCCGGGCACTCAGGCTGTTGAGAGAACTACCGATCGAAGTAGCGAGGTTCTCCTGGTCCATTCCCTGAACCAACTGAAACTCCTGTTCCTTCGCCATATTCTTCATCCGGGCACTGTCCGGAATCGGATTGGCTTCAAAGATGGCCCGGTACACTTCATTGTCCCGTTTTTCCAGTCCGACGATCTGCTCCTGCATTTTTTTCACCTGCTCGTTCAGTACGAAATAATTGTCCTTCAGCGACTCATTATACGCCATCAGCCTCTTTTCGTTAGCAGAAGGAAAGTAGCGGTAAGCGAGGGAAACCAGGATCAGGGCGGTCACGATGGAAGCGGACAGAAAACCGATAATACGCAGCAGGGTTACGCGCAGTGGCGTTTCCAGTTTTTCGTACCGGAGGGTATTGGTATTATAGTAATATTTGATCTTTTTCATGCAGTACGATGGGGCCGGCTCACTCTTTACGAAGTGGGTGCAGTACCTTTGCAGCGCCTGATTAATAACGCAAGTGTACTAATTATTATCCTTTTATAACCCCCGATGTAAAGATAGACTGTTAAAATATGATGGGAAGCGCCGAGATACGGGATAAATTTCTGGATTTCTTCAAATCCAGGGCACATGTGATTGTTCCTTCCGCACCGATAGTGACGAAGAACGATCCAACCCTGCTGTTTATCAATGCAGGAATGAACCAGTTCAAGGATTATTTCCTCGGAAATAAAACCGCTCCGCACCCCCGGGTGGCCGATACGCAGAAATGTCTGCGGGTAAGCGGGAAGCATAACGACCTGGAAGAAGTGGGTGTGGATACCTACCATCATACGATGTTTGAAATGCTCGGCAATTGGAGTTTTGGCGATTATTTTAAAAAGGAAGCCATTGCCTGGAGCTGGGAACTGCTGACAAAAGTCTTCCAGGTTCCGGTGGACCGGATTTACATTACCATATTCGGCGGAGATGCCGGAGAGAAACTGGCTTTGGATGAAGAAAGCAGGAATGAATGGCTGAACTGGGTTGGGGCAGACCGGATCCTGGCCGGCAGTAAAAAGGATAATTTCTGGGAGATGGGAGAAACCGGTCCCTGCGGACCCTGTACTGAAATACACCTGGACTGCCGTTCTGATGAAGAAAGAAAAAAGCAGGATGGCGCCAGCCTGATCAATAAAGATCATGGGCAGGTAATAGAAATCTGGAATATAGTATTCATACAGTTCAACCGGACGAAGTCTGGCACGCTGGAAAGCCTTCCCTCCAGACATGTGGATACGGGTATGGGCCTGGAACGACTGGTCCGGGTACTGCAGAACAAACAAAGTAATTACGATACAGATATTTTCAGCGGCACGATGGAAGTGATCGGGAAGATTACGGGAAAGTCATACGGAAGAAATGATACAGATAAAAAAGACATCGCTTTCCGCGTGATCGCCGACCATATCCGTGCCATTTGTTTTACGATTGCCGATGGCCAGCTGCCGGCCAGTACGGGCGCGGGTTATGTGATCCGCCGGATACTCCGCCGGGCCGCGCGTTATTATTATTCGTATCTCGACCAGAAGGAACCCTTATTATATCAACTGGTACCGGTGCTGGCCACGCAGTTTCAGAAAGTGTTTCCTGAATTAAAAAAACAGGAGGATTTTATAAAAAGAGTAATCCGGGAAGAAGAAGAATCTTTTCTGCGCACACTCGACAAAGGGATTAAAATTTTCAACGAGTATATTGAAAAAGGCGCTTCGCAGAAAGAAGAGGCGGGATGGCATGCACAGAAAAGGATTTCAGGAGCATTCGCATTTAAATTAAATGATACCTACGGGTTCCCGGTGGATCTGACTTCCCTGATGGCCCGGGAGATCGGGTGGACCGTCGACGAAAAGGATTTTGAATCCGAACTGCAGAAGCAAAAGGACAGGTCGCGCGCCGCAGGACAAGTGGATACAGGTGACTGGATCGCGGTTCATGAAAACGGGAAAATTATTTTTTCCGGTTATACCGGACTCGAATCGGATACTGAAATCAGCCGCTGGCGGAAGGCGAAAATCAAAGGGAAAGACCTGTACCAGCTGGTGCTGGCCAATACACCTTTTTATGCGGAGAGTGGCGGACAGGTCGGGGATACAGGTGTATTGACGATTGCCGGAGAAAACATTGAAGTGCTGGATACCAAAAAAGAAAATGATCTCATCATTCATTTTACTGAAAAACTTCCGGCTGATCAGCAGGCGCCGGTGGTTGCCCGTGTGGATGCAGAAAAAAGAAAGCATACGGAAGTGCATCATACTGCAACGCATCTTTTGCACGCTGCACTGAGAAAAGTATTGGGAACCCATGTAGCACAGAAAGGATCCCTCGTGAATGCGGAACATCTGCGTTTTGATTTTTCTCATTTTGCCAAAGTCACGGATGAAGAAATGGCGGCCATAGAAAAAATGGTCAACGAAAAAATCAGGGAAAATATTCCGGTTCTGATCCGGGAGATGCCCCGGGAAGAAGCCATGAAAACGGGTGCCATGGCGCTATTCGGGGAGAAATATGGTGAAATGGTTCGCGTGGTGACGATTGACCCGCTTTATTCAATAGAATTGTGCGGGGGCACCCATGTGGGAGCGACCGGAGAATTGGGGTATTTTAAAATCAGGTCGGAATCCGCCGTGGCGGCCGGCGTGCGGCGAATCGAAGCTGTTGCCGGATCGGCTGCTGAAAAATATATTGATCAGGAGTTGTCCCTTTTATCTGCTGTTCGGGACCAGTTAAAAAATCCGAAAGAGCTGGTCAGGAGTCTTCAGGATTTGCAGACTGAAAATTCCGGGATGCGGAAAAAGATCGAGTCCATGGAAATGAAACAGGCGGTCCAGTTGAAAATATCTCTGGCCAATGAAGTCAGTATGATAGGCAAATATGCTTTCATCGGTCAGGTATGTGAAGGCGTGAGTCCTGATACCCTCCGGATGCTTGGCGGTGAATACAGACATGCGATGCCCAATCTATTGATCATACTGGCCATCATTACAGAGGGAAAACCCTTTGTTGTCGTCGGCCTGGGTGACCGTCTCATCGCTGAAAAAAACCTGAACGCTTCAAAAATTATCAAGGAAATCGTAGCGCCACTCATTAAGGGCGGTGGCGGCGGGCAAAATACCCTGGCTACCGCAGGCGGCCAGGATGCGGGTGCGCTGGAATCGGTTTTTTCTGCAGTCAGGGTTTTATTAGGTTGACTGTTGGCAATTGGCAGTTGGCAGTTGGCAGTTGGCAGTTGGCAGTTGGCAGTTGGCAGTTGGCAGTTGGCCGAAATTCGTTCCCAAATTACTAAATATGCGTTAAGCGTTAAGCTTTTAGCCTTATGCCTAACTGGGTTGTTAAATATTTTGCAACCCTGACGTGCGAATCTTTTCGTATTTCAAATTAATCCCTATATTTGAAATACGAAACTTGACGTAGTTCAAAAACAAAAAATTATCAGAGATGAAAAAATGTATTTACCAGACGATATCTGCGGGCATCTTTTTACTGGCATTCGCACAGATGGCGATAGGTCAGGCTGTAGTTCCACCGCCACCGCCGCCAGGCATACCACCGGCCGCCCCGCCTGTCCCAAAAACAATAATTATTGACAAGAACGACCAGAAAGAAATTATTATCCGGCAGAAGAACGACAAAGACACAAAGATTACACTGGAAATTAAAAACGGGGATTTTTTCATCAATGGTAAACCACTGGAAAAATTCGACGATCAGAATGTGATCGTTGAAAAAAGGGATATTGCTGATGAAGATGAAGCCGTAATAGCCTATTCGCAATCCCCTTTCCGGAACAATGAATGGAATGATGAAAAGATGGAAAGGATGCAAAGAGAACTCGGCAATCAGGATTTGATAAGGAGGCAGGAGGATATGGCCAGGAATCAGGCGGATTTGCAAAGAAGCATACAAAGAACCATGAAGGTCCGGATGAACGCCGCTTTCCTGGGTGTCTCTTCAAAAAAAACAGACAAGGGGGGCGCTACGGTGCTGGAAGTAACGAAGGGGAGTCCGGCTGAAAAAGCGGGAATTAAAAAGGGAGATATTATCACCCGGGTGAATGATGTAAAAATTGAAAATCCGGATGTCCTTTTTGAAACGATTCATAATTATAAAGTGGGAGATAAGGTGAAAATTCTTTTTACAAGAGATGGTAAGGAGCAGTCGGTTGTGGCCACCCTTGAAAAATCTGAATTTGAGCCGCATGATTATAATTTCAATTACAAGTACGATTACAAAATGCCTCCGATGGATTTTCAAATGCCTCCCATGCCGGATATGGGCGATATGCATATGGGAAACTGGAATTTCGGAAAACCGAAACTGGGTATTAAGGCACAGGATGCAGAAGAAGGGAAGGGAGTCAACGTACTGGAAGTGAATGATAGTTCAGCCGCTGCAAAAGCCGGTCTGAAAAAGGGCGATATTATTCTCCAGGTGGATGGCGCGGATGTGAATAGTGTCAATGAACTCGTAGATCTGACAATGGGGGCCGACCATCAGAAATCCACATTCAAACTCAAAATCCTGCGAAACGGGATAAGCCAGGAAATTGTAATTAAAATTCCACGGAAATTAAAAACGGCTGAACTCTAAGGGACAAATGAAATCATAAAAACTTCTAACGATTTTTTATCTTCGTGCACCGGATCCGAGGGGTTCACACCAGGCGCAAAGAACCGGCCTAAAGCTGTACATTCTTTGCGCTTTGCTTTTTCCCGGATCCGCCTATTCAAGATATGGATGCACCTATTTACGAAACAGTCATTGGCCTGGAAGTACACGCGCAGTTACTTACGAAAACAAAATTATTCTGCGCAGACGAAACATCTTTTGGTGCAGAACCCAATACGCATATCAGTCCGGTGACCCTGGGTTATCCGGGTACGCTTCCTGTGCTGAATAAAGAGGCTGTGAGGCTGGCCGTTAAAATGGGCCTGGCCTGCCATTCGGAAATCGAAACCTGGAATTATTTTGCACGGAAAAACTATTTCTATCCCGACCTCCCGAAGGGATACCAGATCTCCCAGCACACGACGCCCATTTGCAAAGGTGGTTTTGTGAATATCGGTCAGGCCGGCAGTGAAAAGCAGATTCAGCTGAACCGCATTCACCTGGAAGAAGATGCCGGGAAAAGTATTCACGATAAGGACGATGATTTCACCAGTCTGGATTTTAACCGGGCCGGTGTTCCATTGATAGAAATTGTAACGGAACCCTGCATCAGCAGTGCGGAGGAAGCCGTCGCATTTATTACGAACCTGCGCCGGATGCTCCGCTATATGGGAATTTGTGACGGAAACATGGAAGAAGGAAGCCTGCGTTGTGATGCAAATGTTTCCATCCGCAAAACGGGGGAAAAAACATTGGGCACCAAGGTGGAAATAAAAAACCTGAATTCCATCCGGAATGTAAAACGTGCGATAGAATTTGAAGTGAACCGCATGGGCAGTATGGCAGGTAAAAATGAAACCATCGTTCAACAGACGCGCAGCTTTGATGCTCTGAATGGCACGACTTTTTCAATGCGTTCGAAAGAAGAAGCCAACGACTACCGGTATTTTCCGGATCCCGACCTTCCTCCCTTTGAAATAACACCGGAATTTCTGAAAGAGATTGAAACATCGATTCCCGCGTTGCCAGAGCAGCTGATTGAAAAGTATATGGAAAAATTCAGTCTGAGCCGGTATGATGCAGACGTGTTGACCGACGACAGGGATACATCGGATTATTTCGAAGCGCTGATCTTATTGACAGCTTCCTATAAGGCAGCGGCCAACTGGTTATTGGGACCAGTGAAATCTTATCTGAATGAAAACAGTCTGTCGATTTCGGATTTCAAATTAAAGCCGGCCGTGATGGCTTCCCTGATTGCACTGGTGGAAGATGGCCGGGTTCATTTTTCCACGGCTTCATCAAAAATATTTCCTGAACTTGCATCGGGAGCCGCCACGGACCCGGTCAAGCTGGCGACCAGCCTGAACCTGATCCAGACCGGCGACGAATCCCAGATCCTGGACTGGGTGAAACAGGCCATGGATAGTATGCCGGATAAAGTGCTCGAATATAAAAAAGGCAAGAAGGGTTTACTCGGCTTATTTGTCGGGGAAGTGAAAAAGATTTCCAAGGGGAAAGCAGATCCGCTCTTAACGAATCAACTGCTCATTCAAAAACTAGAAAAATAATTTTAATGTTACCGGTAATGAAAAAAATAAACTTCTTTGTCCTGATCTCCTTCAGCCTTTTTATTTCCTGCAAAAATGCAAACACAGAAGGCTTCCACGTGCAGCTTTCCTATACCAATGGTGACAAACTAATCACTCCGCAGAATGCAGGTAAAACAGACAATTGGGTTTTCCTGGAACAAATTGTTTACGGAAAAAATCAATTGCCCCTGATCATCGATTCACAAAAGATGAGCGGGGTAGCGAATGTTCTGAAGTTCAACGCTAAAAGTAAAAGCGAAGGGATTTTTGAACTGGTCTTCGGAGAGAATGCATTAGCCATTCCGCTCATCAGCGATGTACCTGACATTCAGATTACTGCTGATCTGTCTAAAACCAAAGATTTTTATTCCGTTTCGGGCTCCCCTGCGAGTAAACAATTACAGGAGCTGCTGGCGGCGGTGGGTACAAAGAATAACGAAATTCAATCCGCTTTCAACGAACTCGACAGCCTGAAGAAACTGAATGCGCCGGATAGTGTGCTGGTGGCTGCCAATCTTACCAAGAACATGGCCATTGCCCAACTCAACGATTACCTGAAACAATTCATTCAGACAACTCCCAGCGCTACGCTCGGCGTGCTGGCACTTGGTTGGGCGTCCAGAAGTCTGCCCCCCGTAGAAATGGATAGTGTACTGAAAAATCTGAAGACCCGTTTTCCCGGAAATACTTTTTTAGCCGAAATGGAGAAAGGAAGCGGTCAGCAACAACAGGCTGAACCCTCATCCACGGATTCCTGGGTTGGAAAAACGGTTCCTGAACTGGTGATGCCGGATGTAAACGGGAAAGATGTTTCTATTTCTTCCTTCAGGGGTAAATACGTGCTCATCGATTTTTGGGCCAGCTGGTGCGGTCCCTGCCGTATGGAAAACCCGAATGTGGTGAAAGCGTATAATGAATTCAAAGGAAAGAATTTTACCATACTCGGGGTTTCGCTCGATAAGGATAAAGATGCCTGGAAGAAAGCCATCGCACAGGATCATCTCAACTGGACGCATATGAGCGATTTAAAATACTGGAACAGTCAGGCGGTTGAAACTTTTGGATTCCAGGGAATTCCTTTTAACGTACTGGTGGATCCGTCCGGCAAAGTGATCGGCGAGTCGCTGCGCGGAGATGAGTTGGATGCCAAATTGAAGCAGGTGCTTAACTAATTTGGGAATTCGGGAATTCGAGAATTCGGGAATTGAATTTGTAAATCACTTTACTGTCTTTTATTTCTCATTTCGTTTCAAAATTTAATCTGGAATTTTTCAAGCCTATTCTCAAATTCCCGAATTCCCGAATTCCCGAATTTGCTTTCGACTGATTGCGATTAATAATGCAGGTAGAAATATCAGATTCGTCAGCGTCGCCATCACGAGCGTGAGCGATGTGAGCCAGCCAAGCGCCTGTGTACCGCCAAATCCGCTGAAACAAAAAATCACGAATCCCGCGATCAGCACCAGCGAAGTATAAACAATACTGATTCCGGTGGAATGAATGGTTTTGATAACAGTTATTTCAATGCTTTCCGACGCCAGCCTGTCCTGTTTGTAATTCACCAGGAAACGGATGGTAATATCAATGGCTATACCGAGGGCAATACTAAATACCAGTACGGTGGAAGGTTTTAACGGAACCCCGACCCAGCCCATCACCCCGGCCGTGATTACCAGTGGAATCAGGTTGGGCAGCAGTGAACAGATAAGGATTCGGAAACTGCGGAAAAGATAGAGCATACAAACGGCAATCAGTAAAAATGCCCACAGTATGCTTTGTTTGAGCCCTGCAATGATGAATGAACTTCCTTCCAGGAAAGTGACCGTTGTTCCGGTAAATGTAATATCATAATGGGCCGTATCGAATAACTGACCGGCTCTCTGCTGCACACCTGTAAGGATAACGGGTAACCGGATACTGCCCACATCCGCCATATTCACGCTGATCCGCAGGATTTGTTTATTGCTGTCAATAAAACTGTTCGCCAGTTTCATTACCCCATTGGGCTTTGCGGCACTATCGGCTTTCATATTTAAATAAGGCGCGAGAAATGCAAGATCAAATTCATTCGGCAATCCATAATCCAGACTGTCATTATTATAATAAGCCTGACGAATAAACTTTAAGCCTTCTACAATGGAAAGAGGGCGGGCCATGACGGAACTGGAATCGATATAGGAAGAAAGTTTATCGATTTTTACAAAATTCCCCAGCATATTTGCGCGAATACCATTCTTTCTTTTGGTATCAATCAGTATTTCCAGCGGCATGACCCCTTTAAAATTATTTTCAAAAAATTTCAGATCAGCAAAAACAGGATCTGTTTTTGGAAGATCATCGAGGATAAAAGCTTCGGAACGCAAACGGGTGATGCCCATAATAGATATGACCAGGATGATAAACGTCGAAATAAATATTGTTCTTTTATGATGAAGCGACCAGGTTTCGAGGGTATCGAGTAAACCGGTCAGCCATCGGTTGGTGAGATATTTCATTTCCCTCTCTTTCGGATCGGGCAGATAACTGAGCAGGGCCGGCAGCAGGATAATGGAAATAATAAACAGCAACATGATATTGATGCCAGCTACCACTCCAAACTCTTTTAGGATGGCACTTTTGGTAAGGGCGAATACAGCAAACCCTATGGCAGCAGTTATATTGCAGAACAGGGTTACGATACCCATTTTGCGGATCATTTCATATAACGCTTTTCTTTTCTCACCCGTTTCCCGGAAAGAAGTGTGGTATTTATTCAGGAAATAAATGCAGTTCGGAATTCCGATCACAATGATCAGCGGCGGTATCAGGGCATTGAGCAGGGTGATTTTGTATCCGAACAGGTGCATGGTGGCCAGACTGAATACCACGCCGATGATGACCACCACCAGTGATAAAAACATATTACTTACACTCCGGAAAAAAATCAAAAGGATCAATGCTGAAAGTAAAACAGATGCCAGCGAAAACCATTTCATTTCAGTGGCGACTTTAGTGGCCATATTGGTGCGGATCAGGGGTAGTCCGCTGTAATGCATCTGTAACTGATGCGCTTTTCCAAAATCGTCCCCGAAACCAACTATATTTTTTACCACACCGGTCCGTGCGGAAGAATTCATGATCTGCTTATTCACCGTGATCGCCATCAGGTACGCATGCGTACCCGGGTTGTATAAGAGTCCGCGGTAAAATAAAAGATTTTCAAAAATCTTTTTTGCAGTATCCAGGGCCGCCTGATCCTGGAAAGGGCTCTGAAATATCGGACTGGCCACCAGTTTTTCAGTAATGATATTTTTATTCAGGATGATGGCATCCGGAATGCTAAGTACCTGTTCCACGCCTTTTACTTTTTTCAGGGTCCGGCTCAGTTGCAGGTAATCGCTGAAAACATTTTTTTGAAACAACTGATCTGTTTGAACACCAATCACCAGCAGGTTGCCATCATCCCCAAATGTTTTGAGGAATTTTTGATAGGCAAGGTATTTCGGATTATCTGTTGGTATCGCACGGGTGTATTCATAACTTAATTCAACTTTTGATGCTTCATACCCTGCGAAAGCAAATACTACAGCCAGGATCCCCAAAAGGATTAAACGGTATTTCAGTACAAAAGCAGCAATTCGTCCCCACATAGTAGATGTATTTAATGAATCTGGCCGGTCGCCCGGCAAAGGAACTTATTTTAACCGAATTTCGCATGAATCAGATTGTTATGATCCACAAAACAAAAGGCATTGTGTTGCGGACCGTGAAATACGGAGAAACCAGTGTGATCGTATCCATCCTCACCGAATTATTCGGAGTTCAGTCTTATATCGTAAACGGCATCAGAACTATTTCCCGCAAAGGGGCTTCCAAATCCGGAATGTTTCAACCGGCAGCCATGCTGGACCTTGTTATTTATCACCAGGAAGGCAAAAATCTGCAACGTATCCGGGAATTTAGCTGGAGCCATTTGTACCAGCATATTTTTTCGGACGTGGTGACCAATACAGTGGCTTTATTCATGATCGAAGTTTTACAAAAATGTCTGAAACAACCGGAACCCAATCCGGAACTGTATTCTTTTATGGAAGACGCGCTGAACGGCCTTGATCAGGCTGCCCCGAAAGTACAGGCGAATTTTCCCTTATTTTTTGCCATCCACCTGGCAGGTTTTTTCGGACTCCGGATCGACGACAATTATTCTGAAAAAAGAATTTATCTGGATTTGAGGGAGGGATATTTTTCAGAAGAAAAACCTTCACATCCCCACTACCTCGAAAATCCGCTGAGTGAAATCAGTTCGCAGTTATTGAAAGCCATGCAACCGGATGATCTGGCGGCTTTCACCCTGAATAAAGAAACCAGGAGATTGCTGTTGCTCGCCTATGAAGATTTTTATTCAATCCACATTGCAGGCTTTACGCCGCTGAAAACGTTGCCGGTGTTGCGGACCATCTTAGAGGCCTAAAGCCTAAAGCAAAACAGGATGACGGGAACTCAATCCGAAATCACAATAACCGGCGGCTTATACTTTGATCAGTTATTTCTCCCTGCACTAAATTTTCAATCAACACCACGCCCGGTTTTTTACCTTTTGAAAAGTCTCCCAGTTTTTCTTCGTACGACAAAGCGTTCGCTCCATTTGAAGTAGCCCATATAAGTAATTCCGCAGTGGGAACGGAAGGGAAAGATTTTTTAATCGTTTTCATTTCTTCCAGGATACTCAGCTGATGATTACTGGCGAGGCTGTCTGTACCCAATACCATCCGGCTGTGATGTTTTAAAAAAACGGGGATATCCGGCAGGCGGTCCTCGATATAAAGATTCGCATTGGGGCAAAAGCAATAAAATATCTGATCGCTGAAATCCCGGGCTGCCAGTAAATCCTGTTCATCCGTATATGTATTGTGAACGAGCAGGATTTTAGATGCGCTTTTTAATTTAGGAAGAAAATAAGACAGGCTGTTTGTTCCGGGAAATTTAAAATGACTGCTGTCTATTTTCATTCCGGCATACATACGGGGGAAATCCCCGGTTCCGGAAAGAAAAAATTCATTTTCCGTAGCCGATTCCTGGTTATGAATGGATATGGTTTTGTCGGGGAAACCAGCCGACATCCTTTTCCAGAGTTCATCAGAAACCGAATAAGGCGCGTGCGGGTTCAGGGATATATGATTTTTATCCTCAGCCTTTTCACCAAATAATTCACACAGTCGCCTGGCAGATTCAAAACGGGCATCCGCCTGTTCAGGCGCCCATCCCAATAATTCAATAAAATTATAATAATCCAGGCGCCTGGAGGATTTTGCGTCCAGTGTATCCGGTCCGTTACAAATATCTCCCACAGCTACGATACCGTTCCGGAGCATGCTGGTTTCCGCAGAAAGGATGGCATCCTGTTTTCCTTCTTCCGTCTGATTTCGCTGGCTCATCACCGAGAGCACGAAATTGACCAGACCCTTTTTTTCAGGAATCCGGCCTTCCATATAACTCAGTTCCAGGTGACAATGGCAATTGATAAATCCCGGCGTTATCATCCCCGGATATTTTTCCAGGTCGCCGCCTGCCTGGCTCTCTTCTACCAGATCTTCGATGGTTCCATCGGGCCGGCAGATCAAAATATGATCATTCCGTCTCATTATTAAACCATCAAACAAATAGTCAGCTTTGAATTTCCGGTAACTCATGGTTCAGTTAACTTTGCAGCAATATAAATTTTTCGCAGGTTATGATAGACAAACTGGATGCTATCCGGGCAAGATTCGATGAATTGGGCGTTGCGCTTACCAATCCGGCCATCGTAAATGATAACAGGAAATTCAGCTCCACCAGCAAGGAATACCGGAGCCTGGAGAAAGTGGTACGATCCTATGATCTGTACCGCAACCTTTTAGACGATCTGGCCTTTAACCGGGAGGCATTGAACGGAGATGATGAGGAGTTAAGAGAACTCGCGAAGATGGAAACGGCTGCCCTCGAAGAGAAAAAATTAATAATGGAAGCAGACATCCGTCAGATGCTGATTCCAAAGGATCCGCAGGATGAAAAAAATGCAATCATTGAAATCCGGGCGGGTACAGGAGGGGATGAAGCAAGTCTTTTTGCGGGCGACCTTTACCGGATGTATATGAAATACTGTGAGAAAAGGGGATTCCGGACGGCCCTTTTGAGTGAAAGCGAAGGCACTGTGGGTGGTTATAAAGAGGTTCAGCTGGAAGTGACCGGAGAAGACGTGTATGGTACCCTGAAATTTGAAAGTGGTGTGCACCGTGTACAAAGGGTACCTGATACGGAACAAAGCGGACGTGTGCACACGAGCGCTGCTACCGTTGCTGTAATGCCGGAGGCCGAAGAAGTGGATTTTGAATTGAATCCGGCAGATGTAAAAATGGAAACATCCCGAAGCGGAGGTGCCGGTGGCCAGAACGTTAATAAGGTGGAAACCAAAGTGATGCTGACACATTTGCCTACAGGAACCGTGGTCGTATGCCAGACGGAAAGATCCCAATTGGGCAACCGGGAAAAAGCGATGCAAATGCTGAGAACCAGGCTTTATGAAGAGCAGGTCAGAAAACAGGAAGATGAAATATCCAGGCATCGCAAAAGCCTGGTCAGCACTGGTGACCGGAGTGCAAAAATCCGTACCTATAATTTTCCGCAGGGAAGGGTTACGGATCACCGGATCGGACTGACGGTTTATAATCTGGGAGACGTGCTGAATGGAAATATAAGCGAGTTTATAGACGCGCTGCAATTTGCCGAAAATGCTGAAAAAATTGCAAAACCTGCATAGGATGTTGCGTTTTTTCTACAATTAACTGTAAAACGGACATGAATACTTTTGGAAGTAAATGGTTTTATTCGGTAAATTCATAATAGTAATTCCTTAACAACCCCTTTTTAAACCAATTCTCATTTTCCGCGTTTAATATGAATTCAGGGATTGAATCCCACAGTCTTAAAAAATTGTTATTAAGAAAATGAGGAAGGGTTTGATTGGGTTTGGCTTGTAACTTTACAGTAGTTCTTTAAAAGAAGCGTGGGGAGTGAAAAAAAACTGGCATCTGAATTGCCGTATTATTTAAAATCGTCTTTTCTATTTGACTTCACAAAAGCAGTCAATTTTCTCATAAGCAGTTAGTTTTGGTTACGGCCCCTGTTTCAACAGGGGCTTACTTTTTTCAGACAGTTCTTTTTGTATTCCAAAAACAACCTATTCTATTCAGCGCTTATTCATAACAACTTCTTCTTCCCTTCGCTTCATTCCATTTTCGATCCATCAAAAAATTATTGTTTTATCTGCCTGGGGAAAGTGAAACGGATAATTATATATCCGCCGAGGGCGCCGATGATATCGGCCAGGATATCATACTCATCAAAATCACGGTTCGGAATAAAATACTTCTGAATATATTCCATAGCGGTTCCATATAAACAGGCAATAATCAGAATACGAATGAACCATTGGTTGCGGTGATTCATATCCTGTTTGGATCCGTAATAAAAGGACCATAAAAAAACGAAGCTGCCGAATAAAATAATGTGCACGATTTTATCCAGTTGAGGAATACTCAGATGCTCCTCACTGGGCAGCATTTTTCCCGGAAGGGCAAGTAAAATAAAAATGATAACGGTCCAGATAAGGGCGGGGTAGCGTTTTGAAAGAATTTTATAAAGTCGTTGACGCATAAATGGGGACGAAGATAAGTCCTAACCATCAACCTTACCCATTACATACAGGGCTTCCATGGTAGGGGTGGTGCTGCCACCTTTTTTCTCCATCGTAATGGCAAATGCCTCTGCTTTCGGAATCGTTTTAAGTTTTACGAAAGAAACGCCTTCATCCAGATTAAAAACACCGGCATCTACCGGTTTGCCGTCTACAATGGCCCATAGCTGGTATTCTTTATCGGCATTCGGCCTGGGCAGCTGGTTAATGAGCAGATAAACATCTTTGGAATAGGTATTCCAATAAACGGTGGCCATGCTTAAAGGAGCCGGACTGGTCGGCACGCCGGGCAATTTTACAATGGCCATGAGAGGATCTTTCATCAGGCTCAGGGCATTTTCGTATGTCGCGAGTTTGGTCTGAAGTATGCGGTTTGTTCCGGCAACCTGTGTTTGCGCGTCCACCAGTTCCTTATTCTGTGCGATGGTTTTTTTATACTGTTCCAGTAAATAAAAATTGAGCGCCACACTGCCACCTAATAAAATCAGGGACGCGGCCGCCACATATTTGGCGAATCCGATCCGTGGAACCAGCTTGGGCTTGCGTAAGGGAATGCGTGGGGAGTTTTCATCCTTTTCCATTCCGATTTCAGAGAAAATGCGTGATTTCAATTCGCGGGGCGGATCCAGTTTTTGCGCCAGCAGTCTTTCTTCCAGCTGTAATTCAAACGCATTCCGGGCTTCACGTACTTCACTATGGGCAGCACACATGCGTTCGAAATCGGCACTGTCTTCCGGAGAAGCAATACCCATTACGTAGCTTTCTACAATTCCGCTCAGTATGTATTCCTGTACGTTCACTTATTTTAAATATTCTCTTAATTGCAATAGTGCGTTTCGGATTCGGGTTTTGACCGTTCCCAAAGGAATGTCTTCTATCTGCGAGATTTCGTCGTGCGTATAGCCCTTAAAATAGGCAAGTTCTATTAAAACGCGCTGCTCGGGTCGAAGTTTTCCCAGGAATTTGGTAAGGCCGATACTGTCAATACTGGTTTGGGTCACCTGGTCATTACCATATACGGTATCCGTAATCTCCCGGTTTTTCTGGCTGTTCTGATAATTCTTGGAACGTAGCATGTCGATCGATGCATTGCGGCTGATATTCAGCATCCAGGTAAACAAACGTCCCTTTACGGGATCGTAGGATTCCATTTTACGCCATATGTTTACAAACACCTCCTGCAGCACATCGGCGGCTACTTCGGGCGACTTGACAATCTGAAGAATAATGCTGAAAAGGGAACCGCTGTAATGATCATACAAATAGGAAAAAGCCTGATCATCCTGCGCTTTCAAAGCGGTAACCAGTTCCTGTTCCGTATATGTACCTGTTAAGCCCAATTCATTACTTTATTATATTCTTTTGCTTGAAGCGTGAAACCTGAGGCCTGATGCTTTAAGCAGCTTCATGCTTCATGCTTCTAGCCTACAAGCGCTTCATATGCACCTGCATCCAAAAGCCTGGCAACATCTGCAGGATCGGTAACTGTCAGTTTGATCATCCAGCCTTTTTCATATGGGTCTGTATTGACCAGGTCCGGCGCGGTCGCCAGTGCGGGGTTTAATTCGGAAATGGTTCCCGATACCGGCAGAAAAAGATCAGAAACCGTTTTTACCGCTTCCACGGTTCCAAATACTTCACCCGCCTGCATGGTCTTTCCGATGGTTTCCACTTCTACGTACACAATGTCTCCCAGTTCGCGCTGGGCATAATCCGTAATGCCTACCAGGAAAGTATTTCCTGATTCCTGTTGAACCCACTCGTGCTCTTTGGTATATTTAAGACCGGCTGGAAAACGCATGTATATATTTTTAAAAGTTCTGTTGGAGACTGCTGCAAATATAGAAGGATTTGAATATTTCCGGCCAGATCAGGATTCGTTCCCTTCCTGGTTTTCAAAATAAAGCAAAATATGATCCTTCATGAAGTTTTCTTGTTCGATCATATTCAGGACAGGTAAGGTTTTTAACTGACGGTAGTGGGGCCATCCTTCTTCGTCCACCATGGCCAGTTCATAATATCCGCTGGGAGAAAGCAGGGTACAAACGGCCACATGCATGAGATCCTGTTTCTGTTCTTTGCTGAATTTCGTCTGAAAATCGCCTATTTCCTGGATGCCGATCAGGAAAAGAACGGCTTCCATATCCGGCTTCTTCCCAAACCGGTCCATCAATTTTTCTTCCAGTGCCCACCACCTGCTCTGTATATCATCTTTCACATTCATACTGCAAAGATAACCCGCTCAGGAATCTTTCCCTCCATCTGTTACCTTTGCGCAAATTTTCTGCATGTTACAGTTAGCAGTGATCCGGCAGCAGCCGGCTTTTGTAAAGGAACGGTTACAGGTCAAAAATTTTGATGCTTCTGCCCTCATTGACGCTATCCTGTTATTGGATGAAAAAAGAAAAAAACTTCAGCTGGAACTGGAATCAGCCCAGGCCGGCCTCAATACCATCTCTAAAGAAATTGGTCTTCTGATGGCAAAAGGCGAGAAAACCAGGGCTGAAGAAAAGAAACAGGAAGTGGCCGGAATAAAATCCGGCATAACTCCCTTACAGGAAACCCTCGTCGAAACTGAAATTCAGTTACAGCAAATCCTGGTAACCCTGCCAAACCTTCCGGCCGCTGAAGTGCCGCCCGGAAAAACTCCTGCAGAAAATGTGACAGTCAGAGAAGGTGGTCAGAAGCCGTCACTTCCGGCGGATGCCGTTCCTCATTGGGACCTTGCCAAAAAATATAACCTGATTGATTTTGAACTGGGAAATAAAATAACGGGAGCGGGGTTCCCCGTATATATAAACAAAGGAGCCAGGTTGCAGCGTGCCCTGATCCAGTATTTTCTGGATTATAATACAGCGGCAGGGTTCACGGAATACCAGCCTCCGCTGGTTGTAAATGAAGACAGTGCTTTTGGAACCGGACAACTTCCCGATAAGGAAGGGCAGATGTATTTTGTAACAGAAGATAAATTTTATCTGATCCCCACCTCTGAAGTTCCCCTCACCAATATCTGGCGCGATACGATACTGAAGGAAAAGGAGCTGCCGGTAAAAATGACGGCCTACACCCCCTGTTTCAGGAGGGAAGCCGGAAGTTATGGAAAAGATGTTCGCGGATTGAACCGGCTGCATCAGTTTGACAAAGTTGAAATCGTGCAGATTGTGCATCCGGATAAAAGTTTTGAGGCGCTGGAAGAAATGGTCCTGCATGTGGAGAAACTCCTCCAATCCCTGGCAATGCCATACCGGATCCTTCGTTTGTGCGGCGGGGATATGTCGTTCGCTTCAGCGATCACGTACGATTTTGAAGTGTATAGCGCTGCCCAACAAAAATGGCTGGAAGTGAGTTCAGTAAGTAATTTTGAAAGTTTTCAGACGAACCGGATGAAAATCCGTTTTAAGGACGACCAGGGCAAAATGCAATTGCTGCATTCTCTCAACGGAAGCTCCCTGGCGCTTCCCCGTATTCTGGCCTGTCTGCTGGAAAATAACCAATTAGCCGATTCGATTTCCCTTCCAGGCGTGCTGCATCCGTATTTCAAGGCTGAACGCTTAACGCTGAACGCGATTAATGGTATATAGTGTATGGTATATGGTGTATGGATTTAAATCCCATAGACCATACACCATACACCATCCACCATCCACCATATACCATCCACCACTCAAATAGCGAATCATTAACAATTAAAAAGCGTTCCGCGTTAAGCCTATTAAACCTTTCGTCCTGAATTCCATCCAATGACAGAATGAGTTCCAATCAGTTAAAAAATCAGCATCTGTGGTGGCGGGCAGGATTTGGTCCGCCGGCAGATCAGGTATCGAAGCTTTTGAAAGAAAAACCGGAATCCCTTTTCCATTCCATTTTAAAAGCCTCCGAAAAAAAGCCGGAATTATTCGATGTTGCGGATCTGGAAATGAGGGCACTCGTAATGGAAAATATAGAAATGACCCCGGGGAAAAGGCCCGACCTTAAACCGGAAGAAAAACAGATGATCCGCAAACAGTCTGTTCTGGATATTGCCAAACTGAATATCCGCTGGCTGGAAGAAATGACCGGCAGTCATGCCCAGTTGCTGGAAAAAATGTCACTTTTCTGGCATGGCCATTTTGCTGCTAAAACCATCAACATTTTATACGACCAGGCCCTCCTGAATGTAATCCGGGAAAATGCGCTCGGTAATTTTAAAGACCTTCTTTTGAATGTAAGCAAAACGGCTTCGATGATCCAGTTTCTGAATAACAACCAGAATAAAAAAGGTCATCCGAATGAGAATTTTGCACGGGAACTGATGGAACTTTTTACCATTGGCCGCGGTCATTATACTGAAACAGATGTGAAAGAATCAGCCCGGGCTTTTACAGGGTGGGGTACCACATTCCAGGGCGAATTTAATTTTCGACCGCGGCAGCATGACGATGGCATAAAAACATTCTTTGGAAAAACGGGCAATCTTTCCGGAGAAGATATTATCGAAATCTTACTCGGCCAAAAACAAACTGCTGTCTTTATTACGAAGAAAATCTATCGGTTTTTCGTTCATGAAACCGTGGATGAAGAAATAGTACAGTTATTGGCTGCAAAATTTTTCGACAGTGGGTATGATATCCGGAGCCTGATGACCAGCATCTTTACTTCATCCTGGTTCTACGATCCAAAAAATATCGGGAGCCAGATCAAATCTCCGGTATTATGGATGGTGGGCATCCGGCGTCAGCTCCCCATGGAATTGCAAAACCCGGCGGTGCAACTGGTATTGGAGCGTTTGCTGGGACAGGTTTTATTCGCTCCCCCCAATGTCGCCGGCTGGCCCGGTGGCAAACACTGGATTGATAGTTCAAGCCTGATGTTGCGCATGCAGATTCCGCAGATTATATATCGTTCAGACGCCATTCTTTCCAAACCTAAAGATGATGACGATGTGATGATGGGTATGCGCGATCAGGCCCTCGCGAAAAATATTAAAAAATTAAAAAACCCGGGAATGGAATTATTCCAGGCTAAAATATTGTGGGACGATTATATAAAAAACTTTGACCGCGACGCAGATACTGAATTGTATGATTCAATACGCAGCCTGCTCTTGCAAAAAGTGACGCCGGTGAACGAAAATGGAATGATCAAATTCATTGATGAGACCAGCAGGCAGGCCCGGATCGAATCCATTACCATCCGGCTGATGGGTACGCCCGAATATCAGTTGTGTTAAACCGAAAAATAAAATCATGGGGATCAATCGAAGAAAATTTTTACAACTCGGATCGCTGGCCACCGGCACGATGATGCTTCCAAAATTCCTGAAAGCATTTGAAGGGAAGGCGAATTTTTTGCAGGGTAACAAAGTGCTCGTGGTTCTGCAACTGAGTGGTGGCAACGATGGACTCAATACAGTCATTCCGGTCCGCAATGATATTTATTACCGCGCGCGTCCCGGTCTCGGCATTGCAAAAGACAAAACGCTTGCGTTGAATTCAGAAGCCGGCCTTCATCCTTCCCTGACCCATCTAAAAGAATTATATGATGAAGGCAATCTGGCTATCCTGAACAATGTGGGATATCCCAATCCGGACCGTTCTCATTTTCGCAGTATGGATATCTGGCAGACTGCCAGCAATAGTGAAGAATACGTGAATTCGGGATGGCTTGGCAGGTATCTTGATGCACAATGTGCGGATTGTTCAAAACCCACGCAGGTACTGGAGATGGATGACATGCTGAGTCTGGCACTCAGTGGTGATCAAATGAAAGGGCTTGCGCTGCGGGATCCCAAACGGTTATATGAAACCAGCCAGGACCCGTTTTACAAAGACCTTTTACAGGCCGGCCTGCATGAACAGGCAGAAGATCCTGTTTCTTATTTATACAAAGTCATGTCAGAAACCGTCTCCAGTGCAGATTATATTTTCCAGCAAAGTAAAATGCGGCCGGTCACAACCGTCTATCCGAATTCTGAAATTGGAAAAAACCTGAAAACCATTGCTTCCCTGATTTCATCAGATATCAATACCCGCGTTTATTATGTTTCACTGGGGAGTTTTGACACGCATGTGGGGCAGCAGGAGAAGCAGGAAAAACTTTTCAATGATCTGAACGAAGCGATCAAACCGTTTACAGATGATTTGAAATCGAACCATCGGTTTGAAGATGTTTTAATGATGAGTTTTTCTGAATTTGGAAGAAGGGTTGGCGAGAATGGAAGTGGCGGAACAGATCATGGTACGGCTAATAATATGTTTCTGATCAGCGGCGGGTTAAAAAATAAAGGTTTACTAAATGAAATGCCGGATCTATCAAACCTCACGGACGGAGATTTGAATCAGCAGCTCGATTTTAAACGGGTATATGCAACGGTATTAAAAAAATGGCTTCAGGCTGATGACTATAAAATCCTTGGCAGGCAATACGATTATTTGAATTTTATTTAAAAACACACTCACGCTGTTTTCACCTGATCAGCACCACCGTCCCTTTATCACTATGCTGACCGCCCAGATAGTCCTGGCCTTTTATAATCCATACATAGGTTCCTGTCGGTTGCGGACTGCCGTTTAACTTTCCATCCCAGCCTGGTCCTGACCCCTGGCTGCTAAAAACTTTCTGCCCCAGCCGGTTGAATACTTCGAAATAATCGATCCGGCTCATGCCGACTATAATCGGATGAAAATAATCATTGTGCCCGTTATTATCGGGGGTAAAAGCATTTGGGACATAAATATCCGGGCCTTTGTAGGCTTTGATATTGATGGTATCAAAAGTTGGGCAGCCAAATGACGTGTAGGCTCTCAGGATATATTGCATATCGTGGTTGAGGATGGCGATCGGATCGGGAATAGTTGGATCACTCAACCCGGCTGCTGGCGTCCACTGATAAAATTCCCCTCCTGTCGAATGGAGTTGTAGTGGCTGATTGAACGCCACGATCGTATCATTCCCGGTTTTTGCATCCGACTGATATATGGTGACGATGGCCGTGGATGTATCTGAGGAACAGCCGGCCTCATTCATCGCATACACGCCCACAGTATATTTACCGCCGGCGGAGTAATAGTGATTCACCCGGGCGGAACTGTCTTCCTTTCCATCACCGGTAAACCAGTACCACTGCCGTATTGAAACTGCGGGCGTCAGATTGCCGGAGATCAATGGAACCGGATCTCCATAACAGGCATCCTGCACGGAAATACTCACAGAAGGTTTTGACGTTATATCCATCGTTTTTGTGAATGGGTCCGACACACATCCTTCCATTGTTTTTACGACCAGTTGAATTTGTACGGGACCTTCCGGAAAAATTTTCCGGATATTGGGATCCGCAGATTGTAATAGTTCGGCGCCATTATTGAAATCCCAGTTCCACTGATTGATCGTTCCAAATTCGACCAGCGAACTGTCTGAAAGCAGGGCTTCGGTATTTGCACATATTACTTTCGGGGACGTGTTGAATGCAGCCACTGGTTTGGAACCAATGGTTATTTTTTTATATAACGTATCAGAAGTACAGCCGTTGTTGCCTTCGATAATCATCTTGATCGTGTAATTCCCGGGATTTGGGTATGAATGCGGGTCCGGATGCTGGCCGGTAAACTGGGTTGCGTCTCCGAAATCCCACCACCAGCGGACTACGGTTCCGAATGAAGTGGAGCTGTCGATAAAAGGAACGATTGCGGGTGCGCAGGAACTGCCTGGCGGAATCGTAAAAGCGGGATTCAGTGAAGTGCAGACCTGCTGTAAATTATTCCGGCCACCTGTTGCCCCGCTGAATCCCCAGTAAACCATAGGCTGGTTGTTGAAAATATCCTTTACCAGATCTACGTTCGCCTGTACCCTGGGTGCACCATCTATTTCCACGGAGATTAATTTGGCATTTTCATCCCAGATAATCCTGAATGTATGCCATTTGCCATCTTCAATATTATCGCTATAGGATAAAGCTGGCACCGGACCCGCCAAAGTGTTCGCGGTTCCGTTTCTCAGATCTCCGTTTTTATAAATTCCGACATGATCATAGGCGGGATCGAAGAAATCGAAATTCTGCCAGGTATCGATCGGAATTCCAATAGAAGGGACGATATTCTGAAAACCCAGACCCTGCCCCGCCGCTCCCACACTGGTTCCGATCTGTTGCAAAACAAAAACGATTCCGTCTGCCCCTTCTGCATCCTTATATCCTAAGAATACATTAAAAACATAGTTGAAGGAATTGTTGAGGTCGATCTGGTTTTTATTCCAAAGTGAGCCAGCCAACCATGGTTCATCCTGTGTAAGGATAAAACAATTGCAATTTATCGGCATCGCATTACCGTTGACGATATAAGGAGACTGCTGTTGCGCAGAAAGCGAAAAGTGAATAAAGCTGACAAAAACCAGCATGAAGACATGTGGAACCCCTATTCTCATAAGCAGAATCATTGACCAATAAGCAGAACAGTCTTCCCCATAGGAAATTCGATTTTATTCTTATGCAGAAAGGACGTTCCGGGTCAATCCCCAAGCCTGAAAGGGCAGGGATCCGATCCTGATTTACCAGCTTTGTTTTGCGACGCCGGCCTTGATGGCGGCAAGTGCTTTTTCTGCACCCAGTAAAGTAGTTAGTTTATTTCCCTTGCCGTCGTGCCCCTGAGCCATATAGGCACCCTTTGCAGTCTTGCTGATCACGGCGTCCATGATCGGAACATTTTTCTCTTTCGTTTTAACGTTATAAGCTGTAAGTACTACGTCGGACATATCTTAAATTTTAAAAGGTTCAGAATAAACTAACCGGCTAGGCGGCTTAAAGGTAGCAAATATTCTCAAACGGGTTTCCCGTTCATTTACACGTCTAAACGGGCGTATTTTGCGTGGGATTCAATAAACTCCCGGCGGGGGGCCACTTCATCTCCCATCAGCATGCTGAAAATGCGGTCCGCTTCTGCTGCACTTTCAATCGTTACCTGTTTCAGGGTTCTTGTAGCAGGGTTCATTGTCGTTTCCCAAAGCTGACTGGCATTCATTTCACCCAGTCCCTTGTAGCGCTGGATGCTAACGCTGTCTTCTTTTCCGCCGGCCAGTCTTTCAATCTGGAACTGTCGTTGTTCTTCCGTCCAGGCGTACACGCTGTCTTTTCCTTTCTTAACCTGGTACAAAGGAGGTTGGGCAATGTAAATATGCCCCTGCTCCACCAGCGCTGCCATATAACGGTATATGAAAGTCAGGATCAGTGTTGCAATATGACTTCCGTCCACGTCGGCATCCGTCATGATAATCACTTTGTGATACCTGAGTTTAATCAGGTTGAGCGCCTTGGGATCCTCCGTTGTGCCGACCGTTACACCCAGGGCGGTATACATATTCCGGATTTCTTCATTTTCATAGATCCTGTGTTCCATGGCTTTTTCCACATTGAGGATCTTTCCCCTGAGCGGGAGGATGGCCTGGAAACTCCGGTCTCTTCCCTGTTTGGCCGTGCCACCTGCGGAATCCCCTTCCACCAGGTAGAGTTCGCATTTTTCAGGGTTCCTTTCGGAGCAGTCTGCCAGTTTACCCGGTAATCCACCTCCGCTGAGTACGCTTTTGCGTTGTACCAGCTCCCTGGCTTTACGGGCTGCTGCCCGGGCCTGGGCGGCCAGTATTACTTTCTGAATGATGTTTTTTGCTTCGCGCGGATTTTCTTCCAGATAGGCCTCTAAAACTCTGGCAACCGTGGTATCCACTATGCCGCTGACCTCATTGTTACCGAGTTTGGTTTTTGTCTGGCCTTCGAACTGGGGTTCAGGGACTTTCACAGAAATAATGGCGCTGAGTCCCTCCCGGTAATCATCCCCTTCAATTTCTACTTTCGCTTTTTCAAAATGATTTTGCTTATCCCCATAACTCTTAAATACCCTTGTTAACGCGCGGCGGAATCCGGCAACATGGGTACCCCCTTCAATCGTATTGATATTATTTACGTATGAATAAATATGCTCACTGTAACTGTCATTATACGTGAGGGAAACTTCCACTGCCACGTTGGTTGCAGCATCCAGCACATTCACATAGATCGGTTTGGGGATGAGCGGGGATCTGGAAGCATTACTATCCAGCATCTCCAAAAATTCAGTGATCCCTCCCTGACTATAAAATATTTTTGAATAAAATTTTCCATCGTCATCCAGTTCCCGGAGGTCGTTCATGACAATTTTCACACCTCTGTTTAAAAAAGACAGTTCACGAAGACGGCTTTCGAGGATGTCGCGGTTATACACCAAGGTGATAAAAATGGATGAATCCGGATGAAAGTGCACACGGGTGCCCGTTTTCTCACTCAGTCCGATTTCCCTGACGGGATATTGCGGTACCCCGATTTTGTAAGCCTGCTCAAATATTTTGCCTTCCCTTTGTACGGTAACATGCAGATCACTGCTGAGTGCATTTACGCAACTCACACCGACTCCGTGCAACCCACCTGAAACTTTATAAGTGTTTTTATCAAATTTTCCACCGGCATGAAGAATGGTCATGACCAATTCCAAAGCACTTTTCTGCTCCTTGGTATTCATACCTGTCGGGATACCGCGACCATCATCTTCCACACTCACCGAATTGTCCGGATAGATTTCGACAACGATATTTTTGCAATATCCTGCGAGGGCTTCATCAATGGAATTATCCACCACTTCATAAACCAGGTGATGGAGGCCTTTTACGCCTACGTCACCAATATACATTGCGGGCCTTTTTCTGACTGCTTCCAGCCCTTCCAGCACCTGAATACTATCTGCTCCGTAACCATTAACCATGGGTGCTGAAACCCCTTGAATACTTTCGTTCATATTTAATTGAAAAACCGGTTATTAGATGTAAAATAACCGGGTTCGCAAATCTACTAAAATCAGGGCGAACAATGGGGTTGGGCCCCTTCTTTTTTAAACTATTTTCATAGGTTCTTCCACCATTGAAAAAACAGTCAAATCCGGGTACCTGATGATCAGTCGGGTGGTGAGGGTGGAGCTACCAAATGAATGGAGTGGCACGGTAAATCAATGGTTCAACAACAAATTGCCGGGGTTTGAGGTTAAGGGGTTAAATTTGCCGGATATTTATGCATCACCCCCCCGATATACTCACGCTGGCTTATAAGCAGCCTTTCATGCAGGAGCAATTATTGCTTTTGGAGGAAAAAGAGCGTCAGATTCCGGGTTCTGTCCAGTATATGATCCGGAGGTATGAAAAGAATCCGCAGTGGAGCCTGGAGGATACCGGGATGATGGTATACCACTTTCAGCGTGAAAAACCGCAGGAAAATTATTTTGAACTTCGTTTTTGTATTTCGGGAAATGCATATTGTAAACAGAAAGAAAAAGACTGTGCCGCCTGCCAGTTACACAATTTCCGGGCATGCCCGGACCGCTCCGAAACCGTGGACGTGATGAGTTTCCGGTTTTCATCCGTACATCTTTCCCAGTTTGTAAAACCCCAGCATCTGGCCGGGAGCCTTTCAAACAACGTACTTCATTTCAAACATCCTTCTTCTTTCTCAAAAATTTTATCGCTCTGCGGCCGTACCCGAATGGTGTTGGAAGGTTTGCTGAATCATAATTATACCGACAGCCTGGAGAATATTTTCATCAACGCCCAAACACAGATGTTACTTCTTTACAGCCTGGAATGTATGCTGGGTGAAAAGGAAGTTGAATCTTTCCAGTGTAAATTCCTGGCGAACGGGGCGGACCGGGATAAAATTACCCTGGCAAGGGAAATCCTGCTGGAACATATCGGTGAGCCACTCACAATTCGTGAACTCAGCCGTAAAGTGGCCATCAACGAATGTTATCTTAAAAAAGGATTCAAGGAACTTTTCGGTACAACGATATTTGATTTTTATCAGAGTCAGCGCATGGAACATGCGCGCTACCTTTTATATGAAAAGGGACTTAGTGTTACAGACGTTTCCGTCATGCTGGGCTATTCTTCCATCTCTCATTTCTCTACGGCGTTTAAAAAACATACGGGACTTAAGCCCTGCGAGCTTTTGTTTAAAGCGTAATCTTTTAGTTGACGGTTAACGGTTGACAGTATTTAATTTGGGATCGCAAATTTTGAAATCGTTAGGCGTCAGGCGTTAAGCGTTAAGCCTTCAGCGGCATCGATCGTTTCATCGAGGTCCCTCGTGGAGAGTGCATTATTGAGGAACCAGCTTTCAAATGCGGATGGAGGCAGGTAGATTCCCTGATCGAGCATGCCGTGAAAAAAATGATTGAATCGTTCCAGACTGGCCTGAGATGAAGTTTCAAAATCGATTACGGGGTGATCCGTAAAATGCACACTGATCATGGAGCCAAAACGGTTAATAACAAAAGGAATATTTTTTTTCATTAAAACTTCTTCCAGCCCCTCCTGCAGATAACGTGATTTTTCTTCCAGTTCCGAATAGACGGAAGGATTCTCCTTTAATATTTTTAAAGTGGTGATACCGGCAATCATAGCCAGCGGATTTCCACTCAGCGTACCTGCCTGATAAACTTTTCCGAGCGGAGCAATATGCTCCATGATTTCTTTTCGGCCGCCGAAAGCGCCGACCGGCATGCCCCCGCCGATTACTTTTCCATAGGTGACCAGATCGGCACGGATGCCGAGTTTCTCCTGTGCACCACCGGGTGCCAGCCGGAAGCCGGTCATCACTTCATCAAAAATCAAAACAATATTTTCTTTATCACAAACTGTTCTCAAGGCTTCGAGAAATCCTTTTCCGGGCAGTACACATCCCATATTTCCTGCAACCGGTTCCAGGATGATGGCAGCGATTTCTCCGGGATATTTTTTTATCAAATCTTCTACGGCCTGTAAATTATTGAATGGCGCTGTTAATGTATCCTGCGCCACCCCGGCCGTAACACCGGGAACGGTTTGAATTTGCAATGTGGCCAGACCGCTGCCGGCTTTCACCAGGAAAGCATCGGCATGTCCGTGGTAATGCCCTTCAAATTTGATGATTTTGTTTCTGCCGGTAAAACCACGGGCAAGCCTGACCGCACTCATGCAGGCTTCCGTACCGCTGTTTACCATCCGGACCAGGTCCACATTCGGTACCATGGAGGTGATCAACTCTGCCATTTCAATTTCCAACTCCGTTGGTGCGCCATAAGAAGTTGAGAGGGTAGCCCGCTCCTGAATGGCTTTTACGACCCGTTCATTCGCGTGTCCGAGAATCATCGGACCCCAGGAAGCGATATAATCAATGTATTTATTCCCGTTTGCGTCGTAGAGATAACTGCCTTTCGCCTTACTGATAAAAAGCGGTGTTCCCCCCACACTGCGGAATGCACGCACCGGAGAGTTTACGCCACCCGGGATTGTTTTCTGTGCACGGTCAAAAAGTTCGATGCTTTTATTTATTTCCATTTTTTTTAACCTAAAGCTTAAGCCCAGGACCTCAAACTTTTTTAATTTTAAAATTCAAAAATTTCACCCCCATACTCTCACACTCTCACACTTCCCTCAGTCCTGCAACAACTTCATCGCGTCTTTGGCAAAATAGGTCGCAATAAGATCTGCCCCGGCTCTTTTTATGGCCGTTAAAATTTCAAGTATGGCTTTGTTTTCGTCAAGCCATCCCATTTTAGCAGCTGCTTTTATCATGGCATATTCTCCGCTGATATTGTAGGCACTTACGGGCACGCGCACTGCATTTTTTACTTCACGGATGATATCGAGATAAGCGAGGGCGGGTTTTACCATCACGATATCTGCGCCTTCCTCCACGTCCTGCAGCGCTTCCTTAATGGCTTCTGTGCGGTTGGCATAATCCATCTGGTAGGTTTTTTTATCACCAAACCCGGGCGCTGAATCCAGTGCATCGCGGAAGGGCCCGTAAAAACAGGAAGCATATTTTGCGCTATAGGCCATGATCCCCGTTTTGTTGAAACCGTTTTTTTCGAATGCGTCCCGGATGGCACCAATGCGACCGTCCATCATATCGCTGGGCGCTACAAAATCGGCTCCCGCTTCAGCGTGACTCAGACTCATTTTCACCAGGGCTTCGACAGTCTCATCATTCACGATCTCGCCGTCTTTTACAATACCATCATGACCATAGGAAGAATAGGGATCCAGGGCCACGTCTGTCATCAGTAAAATGTCAGGAACTGCATTTTTAATTTCATGGATGCTGCGCTGCATCAGTCCGTCTTTGTTCCACGCTTCCTTACCCGTATTGTCTTTCACTTCGTCTTTTGCTTTCACAAAAAGGAGTATGGATTTCAAACCCATACCATGAAGCTCCTTCACTTCTTTTATGGTGATATCAAGACTATTTCTGAAATAACCCGGCATGGATATGATTTCCTGGTGGAGATTTTTCCCCTCGTCGATAAAAAGAGGTGCTATGAAATCTGACGGTCTCAGATTTGTTTCGGCTACGAGGCTGCGGATGGCAGGCGAGCTTCTTAATATTCTGGAGCGTTTTTGTAAGTACATTTTTTTTTAATGTGCAAATGTGCAAATGTGCAAATGGTAGTATATTCTCCTGAAATGATGTATCAATTAGACCTCTTAATTTGCACATTTGCACATTTGCACATCTGCACATTATTTAAATCCATTCTTTCGGGTGCAGACAAGCCTGCAACAACTCATCTTCCCTGCTTCCGGGAACCGGCTGATAATTATACTCCCACCTTGCCCTGGGCGGAAGACTCATCAGTATACTTTCTGTTCTGCCGTTTGTTTTCAGACCGAACAGGGTCCCGCGATCATGGATCAGATTGAATTCAACGTAACGACCGCGCCGGATTTCCTGCCATTCGATTTCAGGTTCGCTAAAGGGAATATCTTTTCTTTTTTCCACGATGGGCAGATAAGCATCCAGAAAAGCATTTCCGTTTGCCTGCTGGAATGCAAATAGTTTTTCCGCATCCCTTTCTCCGGTGGGCCGCAGGTTGTCGTAAAATATCCCGCCGATACCCCGCATTTCCTCCTGGCGGTGATGGTTCGAAAAATATTGATCACACTCTTTTTTATACCGCGGATACAGTTCCTTTCCAAAAGGATCCAGGGTATTTTTTAAAGTGGAATGAAAATGGATCGCGTCTTCCTTAAAAAGATAATAGGGTGTAAGATCGGTGCCCCCACCAAACCAGCTGTCAATCAGGTCACCGCTTTCATTATATAATTCAAAATAACGCCAGTTGGCATGGACCGTGGGCACATAAGGATTTTTTGGATGCACCACAATAGATAAACCGCAGGCAAACCAGCCGGATCCTTCGATCTTTAATTGTGTTCTCATGGCATCATTTACATTTCCATAAACTACTGATGTATTCACCCCTCCTTTTTCAAAGACATGCCCGTTTGCGATGACCCGGGTTTTCCCTCCTCCGCCGTTTTCTGATCTTTCCCACCGGTCTTCCGTGAACTTTGCTTTCCTGTCAGTTTTTTCCAGTTCATCACAAATCGTATTCTGTAATTCATGTATAAAATGAATCCAGCTTTCGCGGAAGACCACAGGCCCGGTTTTATTTGAAGTCATTTCATGCATATCTATAAGGAAGAAAATACCTGTTTACCCATTTTTTTATGAACATGATTTTTTACCGTATCTACAAATGCTTTCGCATGATCTACCGGTACATGCGGAAGGATTCCATGACCCAGGTTGGCGATATGCCTGCCGGCCCCGAATCCATTCAGCATTTTCGTAACTTCTTTTTTCAATTCCGGAATGGGGCTTAACAATCGCGCAGGATCAAAATTTCCCTGGAGCGTTACTTCTTTTCCCGCCATTGAACGTGCTGTTTCCGGTCGCATACACCAGTCCAGTCCGATGCCGGCTGCACCGGTATCTACCAATTCCCGGATAGAACCCCATGCGCCTTTTGCAAATAAAATCACGGGCACATCCTCCTTTAGTGCATGAATGATCTGCCGCATATACTGCAATGAAAAAATTTCGAAATCATCCGGACTCAATAATCCTCCCCAGGAGTCGAACAACTGGAGAATATCTGCGCCGGCCTTCACCTGTTGTTTCAGATAAGCGATCGTCGTATCGGTTAACATCTGCAACAGCCGGTGTGCGAGTTCGGGTTGGGTGTAACAGAAAGACTTTACCAGGTCAAAAGTTTTTGATCCTTTCCCTTCCACCATATAACAAAGAAGTGTCCAGGGAGATCCGGCAAAACCGATCAGGGGAACCCGGAAATTCAATTCCTGTTTCGTTAAGCGGATCGCATCAAAAACATACCCCAGTCGCTCCTGAACATCCGGCACATATACGCGTCCCAGATCAGCCGCGGTTCTTACGGGTTCCGGTAAAACCGGCCCTTTATTTTCGATCAGTTGCACTTCAAGCCCCATGGCCTGCAGCACGACCAGGATATCAGAAAAAAGAATGGCAGCATCTACGCCGATCTGGTCAACAGGCTGCAAAGTGATTTCTGTGGCCAGTTCCGGGGTTTGCACGCGCGTAAAAAAATCATATTTATCCCGTAATACCCGATAGTCCGGCAGGTAGCGGCCAGCCTGCCTCATCATCCATACAGGAGTTCTTTCCGTGGGTTCTCCCTGCAGTGTTCTTAATATCAGATCATTTTTCAGCATATTCATATTATAGGATGCGACGCAGCATATTGAAGGGCCATATCAAAAACAAATACCTTATCTGCCTGCGGAGAAATAATGACCGGATTGCCTGTACATTGATCCAGCGCTTTCGCTGTCGTCGTTCCCATCGCAAAGACAATGGTTTCGGGCGACAATACATTCATGGAAAAAAAGCTTCTCACGGCCGTCGGACTAAAAAATAAAATGGCATCCGGTTTATCAATCAGTTGCTCCGGCGTCAACCGGGTTTCATATACAATCAACTCAGTCAGATGGACACCATGTTTTTGTAAATTATCCGGCAGTATGTCCATGCGCTGATCGCCACAGAAAAATACAAGGTCTTTGATTCCGTCTGCGATTATTTTTTGGGATAAAAACAATGCATTGCTTGCAAAACGGGCGATGGATTCGCTTCCAAACCAATTCACTGCGGCAATGCGGGTTTCATTTCGTATGCAATAAATTTTCCATTTCGGTTTTTGGCTCAGGAATCCCGCCACAATTTTTACGGCATGGGCGCTCGTAAAGACAACCGTTAATTTTTTGGATGAAAGTTCAGCGACCGCTGTTTTTATTTTTTCGTCCGTCCGGGGAAAGATTTCCGTAAAAGGAGTTATCTGTACATTGACTGCATTCGGAATATTTTCTATTCGCTCTAATGGCAGGGAGGCAGTGGATAATATGGTGAACCGACGATCAAGCATGATGTTTCTGTATCAATAATTCATTTCCTCCGTTCCTGAGCAATTCATGAGCTGCAGCCATACCCAGACTCGCTGCCAGTTCCATGGAAATCCTTTTTTCTATGGAATACATTTTTCCGCCATTTTCATCGAGCAGGTTTCCGCGGAAAAAGATGTCATCTCCTGCTATTTCTGCCAGTGCACCAATAGGAGTTGAACAGCCGCCCTGCAGGGCTGACAAAAAATCGCGTTCGATTTTTACGCAAAAAGCAGTATGCTCATGGTGAAGAGCCTGGCACTTTGAAACCACGATCTCTTCATGTTCCCGGCAAACAACCAGAATGGCACCCTGTGCCGGTGCAGGTATCATCCAATCCAGATCAATCGCACTGGCCGGACGCAATCCAATGCGTTCCAGTCCCGCTGCGGCAAAAATCGCTCCCCACCAATTACTGGTTTCCAGTTTTTTTAAGCGTGTATTTATATTACCCCGGATGGGTTCGATGGTATCAGCCGGGAAACGGCGAAGCCACTGGGCTTTTCTTCTAAGGCTGCTCGTAGCAATGGTGCCGGGTCCACGGTCATCCAGATCAATATTTAATTTCGTGGCATGTGGAATGAACAGATCGAACGGACTGTCTCTTTCCAGTATAGCAGCTTCTGTTATTCCGCTCGCCAATCGAACCGGCATGTCTTTCATTGAATGAACGGCCAGGTCAATCTGGTTATTCAATAAAGCCTGGTCCAGACTTTTTGTAAAAATTCCCTGCGCACCCATGGCGTACAGAGGTGTGGTCAAATCCAGGTCGCCTTCGCTTTTAATGGGAACCAGTTCTGATTCAACGCCCTGTTGTTTAAGTAAGGATTTGACGTGGTTAGACTGCCATAAGGCGAGTTCACTTTCGCGTGTACCGATCCTGAGTTTTTTAAACATGTTACGCGTTTACCTTATGCAATAAACTCGTTGATCGCTTCAATATAAAAGCATCCGCGTTGATTTTCGCGACGCATTTTTGAAGCCATTCCATTGAGCACTCTCTGTATTTTCTGATCCCTGTTGATCGAAGTCGGTTTTTCGGGTAATGCCTGCTCAAATAAAGTGGAGTCGTGGATCTCCTGAAGTTTTATTTTTACCTGTTTGAGAACAGGGACGTTTCTGCGCATTTCGTGCCATTCTAATAATTCCATCAGATGGGATTGAATAATCATCCGGGCCTTTGGAACCTCTGCCGCGCGCCGCTGCAGGGTCTTATCTTTAAGTTTAGAAAGTCCGTCCACATCGATCAGCGTGATGTCGGGCAGACCGGCAACGGGTTTTTCAACATTGCAGGGTATGGAGAGATCGATGATGAGTTTTTCCCCTGGCATATCTTCCATGTCACTGTATAATATGATCGGTTCCGTTGCGTTGGTTGCAACGAGTATGATATCTGCATTTTTAATTTCTTCCGCAAGTGTTTCTATGGAAGCGGTTCGCAAATGAAAAAAAGATGCAAGGTTTTCAGCTTTTTCCGGAGAACGGTTCATCAGGGTAATCCGGCTGGTTCCAATATAATCAACCAGGTTTTTACAGGTGGTTGTCCCGATTTTACCCGTACCCAGTAACAGGATCTTTTTATCTTTTATAAAAGAAACGTTTTCACGGATATATTGGACGGCTGCAAAAGAAACAGAAACGGTTCCATCGCTCAATGCCGTATCATTTTTAATTTCTTTGGAAGATTGTAAAACCTGGTTTAGTGTCCTTTCCAGAAATCCGTGGATGAATCCTTTTTCTTTGGCGAATTTCATAGCCTGCCGGAGTTGACCAACAATTTCATAGTCACCTAAAATCTGAGAATCCAGTCCGGCTCCTACATCAAATAAATGATTCAGGGCATTCGTTCCGTTTTTCAGGTAAGCCCTTTCATTAAAAAGTTCCTCTGAACCCTGTGTCTGAGAGCAAAATAAGTGAATGAGCTGCTGGGGATGGTCTGCAATGCCATAGATTTCGGAACGGTTACATGTTGATAAAATGAAAAGGTCCCTTACCCCATACTGGTCTGCCAACTGCAATATTTTCCCGTATTGTTCGGGTCCAATAGCAAAAGAACCCCGGGTTCCGGTGTCGGTCTTTTTGTAGTTAATGCCGGTGACGAAGAAATTCGAAAGTTCCGCGTTTGGGTTTCTGCTCATCCTGATAATAGTACGACAAAATTAAACGGTGTGCATCCGTTTGCGGCATTTTAGTGTCATAGTAATGTCATTTATAAATTTATCACCAGAATGAACCGATCCATTGTTCGAATAACAGGATCCATTGTAGAAATGCCGTTTTGATTCGCTACCTGGTTTCTTACCTACATTTGCAAATGGTAAACAGGAAAAGAGCCGTTATTTTATTGAATCTGGGTTCACCGGATTCAACGGAAACCGGGGATGTAAGAAAATACCTGGACGAATTTCTTACCGATAAACGGGTGATTGATTATTCCTGGCTGTTCAGGAAACTGGTGATGCAGGGAATTGTTGTTCCGGCGAGAGCGCCAAAATCCGCTGAAGCCTACCGCACGATCTGGACAAAAAACGGATCTCCCCTGATCCAATTTACCCGGGAACTTGCAGAAAAATTACAGGAGCAGATAGCCGAGCCTGTAAGTATCGCCATGAGATATGGAAATCCGGGTTTAGAAACTGCCTATGAAACACTACTAAAGAAAATGCCCGGCCTGGAGGAGGTCATTGCCATTCCGCTTTACCCGCACTACGCCATGTCTTCTTATGAAACGGCTGTAGAACATGCAAAGGAAATTCACCGGGAAAAAAACTACGGGTTCAAATTAAAATTCATCCCTCCTTTTTATCAGGATCCGTCCTATATCCACGCGATGGCAGAAAATATCTGGCCCTATTTACAAAAAGATTTTGACCACCTTCTTTTCAGTTTTCACGGCGTCCCTGAAAGGCATTTGAGAAAAACAGATCCTACGCACAGGCATTGTCTGCATTCAGCGGATTGTTGCGTGGAGCCTTCCACGGCCCATGCCACCTGCTACAGGCATCAGTGTATCAGGACCATGAATCTTATTGCAGTGAAACTCGGCCTGCCGCAGAAAAAACACAGTTTTTCTTTTCAGTCACGACTCGGCAGGCAGCCCTGGTTAAAACCATATACCGATTTCAGATTTCAGGAGATGCCGGCAGAAGGCATTAAAAAGTTGCTGGTGGTTTGTCCGTCTTTTGTAAGCGATTGCCTGGAAACACTGGAAGAAATTGAGATCCGGGGAAAGGAAAGTTTTATGCAATCCGGTGGAACGAGCTATGAAATGGTGCCCTGTTTAAATACGAATCTGCTCTGGGTGCAGACCCTGGCCGGCTGGGTGCATGAACCATAAGAATGATGTACTTATATATAAAGGCCCTGCATATTATTTTTATCGTCACCTGGTTCAGTGGCATGTTTTATATTGTCCGGCTCTTTATTTACAATACAGAAGCGGCTGAGAAAACAGGCCCCGAACGGGGGATCCTGCTCGCTCAATTCCAAATCATGATCCGGCGATTATGGCTGGGCATTACCTGGCCCTCAGCTTTACTAACCCTGATATTCGGACCCTGGATCTGGATTTTGATGGGAACCACGCCGCACTGGCTGGTCGTGAAACTTATATTTGTCATATTGCTCTACCTCTATCATTTCTCCCTTCATATTATTTATCGGGAACAGCAAAAAGGGGTATTCCGGTTCAGTTCCCAAAAACTGCGCATCTGGAATGAAATGGCTACCCTGCTTTTATTCGCCATTGTTTTTCTGGCCAGTGTGAAACAGGGGATGAGCTGGGTTTTCGGCGTGGCCGGAATTGTTTCGCTGGGGGCGGTGCTGATGTTGGGTATCCGGATGTATAAAAAGTTACGTGATAAAGCATAAAACCGATATATGGTTAATGCTGTATGGTCAATGAACAAATAAAAAAGCCAAAGGCGAATCCATATACCATATACCATTAACCATATGCCATCTTCCATAAACTACAAAGCCCCTCAAAAGAGGGGCTTTAAATAAGGGGCAAAAAGGTGGTCTTTCAGAAACAGGCTCGACGGTTGATTCAGGAATTGATGATAAATTCTTTCAACTAGCAATGGTTTTGCAAATACGATAAAAGGAATTAAAAACGGGTAGGTGCGGATTAAAACTAAAAACGACCGGTGTAAAAAGGAAGGGGAGTAGGAATACCCCCCTTTTTAACCCCTAAACCCTAAACCGTAGAAAAAAAATTTTCAGAACCGGAGAACGTCTACTATTATAATAGATGTGTCTCAATGATTTTATACAGGATCAGACTCCTTTTTTTAAACATAAATTATGCCAAAGGATTTCATTGTGGATAATTGAATGATCGCAAATGCTTGATTCTGCTCAAGTTCCACGTAACATTACTGCCAGCGTTCGTAGACCACCGGATTTGTAAAGGGATTTTCCACAGGTATAAAAACCCTTAAATTCACTAGCTTTGCAAACATTTTGAATGGATAAAATTTTCCTTCTTTGGTACACATTTCATAACACATTCATTCTTAACAGATCAGTATGCCCGGGCGATACAAAGAATATGAAAAGCTGAACCTGCCGGAAATCGGTCGGGCCGTGTTGGATCAATGGAAGGCTTCTGATACTTTTCAGAAAAGTATTGATCAGCGGGAAGGAACCCCCCCCTTTGTTTTTTATGAAGGTCCCCCCAGTGCCAATGGTTTACCCGGTATTCACCACGTAATCAGCAGGACCCTGAAGGATATGGTATGCCGCTATAAAACGATGCGGGGATTCCAGGTAGTGCGAAAGGGCGGATGGGATACCCATGGACTGCCGGTGGAGCTGGGCGTGGAAAAAGAACTGGGTATCACGAAAGAAGATATCGGCAAAAAAATTTCTGTAGAAGAATACAACCGGAAATGCCGGGAGGCAGTGCTCCGGTACAAGGATAAATGGGACGAGCTGACCAACCGGATGGGTTATTGGGTGGATCTCGATCATCCCTATATGACTTTTAAAAATGAATATATAGAAACCTGTTGGTGGATTCTTAAAGAATTGTATCAGAAGGATTTATTATTTGAAAGTGTCAGCATCCAGCCCTATTCTCCGGCAGCCGGTACGGGTCTCAGCTCCCATGAACTCAATCAGCCCGGAACCTATAAAGACGTCAAGGATACGAGTTGTGTGGCAATGTTTAAGGCCAGAAAAAATGAAGAATCGGATTTTCTGTTTGAAACAATGAAAGATTCCGTGTCACCGGAAATCTTTTTCATGGCCTGGACCACTACACCCTGGACGCTTCCTTCCAATCTGGGCCTGGCGGTTGGACCGGGTATAAAATATGTACTTGTTCAAACCTTCAATCCTTATACCCATCTGCCGGTCCATGTGGTACTGGCAAAATCACTGCTGGGAAAATATTTTAAACCGGAAGATCAAAATGCAGATAATGCGAGTTATCTCCCGGCTTCGAAAATTCTTCCCTGGAAAATATTATTATCATTTGCCGGTTCCCGGCTGGAAAACTGCCATTATGATCAGCTGATACCCAGTGAAGCCGGCAGCCTTGAAAAAATCCGCATCATCACTGCGGACGCAGATCCTTTCAGGATTGTTTCCGGGGATTTTGTAACCACCGAAGACGGAACCGGGATCGTTCATATAGCCCCCGCTTTTGGAGCGGATGATTATAAAGTAGGAAAAAAGAATAAACTCGGGATTCTTGTACTCGTGGACAAGCAGGGAAAATTTGTGGAAGGAGTAGATGAATTCAGTGGCCGCTATGTAAAAAATTATAAGGATGATCAACATTATGTGGATGTAAATGTGGACATCTGTGTAAAACTCAAGAAAGAAAACCGCGCATTTAAAATCGAAAAATACGAACATACCTACCCGCACTGCTGGAGAACAGATAAACCCATTTTGTATTATCCACTGGATGCCTGGTTCATCAAAACGACGGCGGTTAAAGACCGGATGGTGGAACTCAATAAAACCATTCAGTGGAAACCGGCCTCCACTGGTGAAGGGAGATTTGGTAACTGGCTGGAGAATATGGTGGACTGGAACCTGAGCCGCAGCCGGTTTTGGGGAACTCCCCTGCCAATCTGGAGAACCGAAGACGGGGAAGAAGAGAAATGTATCGGTTCCATCCGGGAACTGCTTGATGAAATTGAAAAAGCGAAAAAAGTTTTTGGTGAAAAAATAAATGCGGGTATAAACAAAGAGGCGCTCGATCTGCATAAACCTTTCGTGGACGGGATCATCCTGGTGAGCCCCCAGGGTAAAAAAATGGAGCGCATACCAGATCTGGTGGATGTATGGTTTGATTCAGGCGCCATGCCTTATGCCCAATGGCATTATCCTTTCGAAAACAAGGATCAGTTTAAAAAAAGTTTTCCGGCGGATTTCATTGCCGAAGGAGTCGATCAGACCCGGGGCTGGTTTTATACCCTCCACGCGTTGGCCGTCATGTTATTCGACAGCGTTGCATACAAAACAGTCGTATCCAACGGGCTCGTACTGGATAAGAATGGTAATAAAATGAGTAAACGGGTGGGGAATGTCGTGGATCCGTTTAAGACCATCGATCAGTTTGGAGCAGACGCTACCAGATGGTACCTGATAACAAATGCATCTCCCTGGGACAGTATGAAATTCGACACGGAGGGCATCCGGGAAGTTCAAAGGAAATTCTTCGGCACTTTATATAATACTTATCAGTTTTTTGCACTCTACGCCAATGTGGATGGATTTGCTTTTAAAGAAGCCTATATACCGCTTGCCGAAAGACCAGAAATTGATAAATGGATTTCTTCAGTGCTCAACAGCCTGGTGAAAAAAGTGATATATCATCTGGATGACTATGAACCCACGGTTGCCGGCCGCCTGATCGAAGATTTCGTAGATGAAGAACTCAGTAACTGGTATGTGCGCCTCAGCAGGCGGCGTTTCTGGAAGGGTGATTATGGAAAGGACAAGAGAAGTGCCTACCAGACTTTATACGAATGCCTCGAAACCCTTAGTAAACTGATCGCGCCGATCTCACCTTTTTTTGCGGACTGGCTTTTCCAGAATCTGAACCAGGTTACCGCCAGATCCGGTTTTCAATCCGTTCACCATACAGATTTCCCGGAAATTAAAAATGCTGCCATTGACACGGATTTAGAGGAAAGAATGAAATTGGCCCAGGATGCTTCTTCCCTGATCCTGTCTATTCGAAAAAAAATCAATATTAAAGTCAGACAACCGCTAAAAAAGGCTTTGATCCCTGTTTTAAATCCGGGTATGAAGGAGCAATTGAAAAAAGTTGAAGAACTGATCCGATCAGAAGTAAATATTAAAGAGATTGAATACCTGGAGGCAGATAATGAGTTTATTCATAAAAAGATTAAACCGAATTTCGTTCTGCTGGGTAAAAAACTCGGGCCAAAGATGAAAGCGGTCAGCCACGCAATGATGGTATTCAGCCAGCAGGACATCAGCCAGCTGGAGAAAGAAGGTAAAATTCAGCTTTTAATAGATGGGGAACCTGTTGATATCGCCCTGGAAGAGGTGGAAATCAGCAGTGAAGACGTGCCTGGATGGATGGTTGCCTCCAAAGGTCCGCTGACGGTCGCCCTGGATGTTACCATTACCCCGGAACTCGAAAGGGAGGGGAATGCCCGCGAACTGGTGAACCGGATCCAGAAAATCAGAAAAGACCAGGAATTTGAGCTGACAGACCGGATCAGCGTACAAATTGGAGGTGCTCAAACATTGGAGGAGACAATAAGAGAATTTAATTATTATATTTGCGCGGAAATTTTGGCAGACAAACTCGATTTGGTTGCTGAATTAACCAATGGCACCCTAATTGAAGTTAATGATGTCCCTTTAACAGTGTTTGTCACAAAAAAAGCCTAACTATATGGCAATCAAGAAAAAACCGGTTAAATCCGCTAAAAAAGTGCAACCAAAAAAGGCCGCTAAACCAGCAGCTAAGAAAGTTGTTGCCAAAAAGCCAGTTCCGGTAAAACATGTTAAGAAGGACATCCCCAAAAAAAATACACACGTGGTAAAGAAATCTGTAGCGACAGTAAGTAAGTCAGTCCATTCAAAAACAGTGGTTACGGCAAAAAAACCGGCTCCCGCAGCGCATCCGGCTAAAAAACCCGTTCCCGTCAGTGCAATTGCCAAAAAACCCGTAACGGTGGTACATCCGGTCAAACCGGCTGTGCATATTGCACCCGCTGCTGTTAAACCGATACTGCCGGTAATCGCACCAAAAGCAGGGAAAACCGAAAGTAAAACACCTGTTTTTAAACAACAAGTGAAAAACACCAGTCCTGTTACCGTGAAACCGGTGGCAAAAAAACCGGTTATGCCTCCCGTGAAAGCAGCGAAAGTGGTTATGCCAGAAATTAAAACCAAAACGGTTCGGAAATACGAACCGGAATTTACCAAATCCGTGCTGGATCTTCACCAGCAGGAACATACCGGACCCACCATGAGATATAGTGATGTAGAATTGACAGAATTCAGGGAATTGATTACTAAAAAATTAGAAGCCGCGAAGAAAGAGCTGGCTTATCTCCAGGGCCTTATTACGAGACGTGATGAAATGGGCGGGGATGAAACAGATAACCGTTATATGACGATGGAAGACGGAAGTATGAGTATGGAACGTGAACAACTGAGCCAGATGGCCAGTCGCCAGATCACTTTTATTGATCATCTGGAAAAAGCGATGATGCGTATTGAAAACAAAACGTATGGAATCTGCCGGGTTACCGGAAAGCTGATTGATAAAGCGAGACTGAAAGCAGTTCCCCATGCCACGCTCAGTATCGAAGCCAAACAGACGATGAACAAGTAATTTTGTCGGTCAACCCTGCCTTCCGGCAGTCAGGCGTCATCCGTCATCGAAAAAGACTTCATCATTCAAACCTGAAAATGCAGTCCCGCCTGTTATTTATGGCAATGGCATTTGCCCTGGGAGCTATTCTCCCCATGCAGGCAGCCATTAATTCCCGACTGGCAAAAACAGCCGGGAGCCCGGTGATGTCAGCGTTTATTTCATTTGCAATCGGCACCCTGGCGCTGATGATTTTTTTAATTATTTCCGGGCAGTTTCAATTCCGTTTTATTTCTTCGCAATCCCCCTGGTGGATTTGGACAGGCGGTATACTGGGAACATTTTTTGTTGCTGGAATCGTCGTACTGCTTCCAAGGCTGGGTGTTGCATTATCTTTTAGTCTGGTGTTGGCCGGACAAATGTTCGCAGCGATTTTATTTGATCAGTTCGGTTGGATGGGTGTAGCCGTCAGGGAAATTTCAACAGGAAAAATAATCGGTTCACTCCTGCTTATTATCGGAGTGATTTTAATTCGCAAATATTAACATTTGCTGTTGGCTGTTGGCAGTTGGTTTTATTGCGGATTAAGTTACTAATTTTCCAATTTTTTATTGCTGAACTATCCTAAGTTTTGGGCTTTAGGCTTTTAGCGTATTTCCTGCATATCCACCAGTTTTCTATAAAATCCATTTTGTATGACCAGTTCATCATGTGTCCCTCTTTCCACAATAGCTCCCTTTTGTAATACGATAATTTCATCCGCATGACGGATCGTGCTGAGCCGGTGTGCAATCACCACGCAGGTTCTGTTCTGCATCATGTTATTGATGGCATCCTGCACGAGGCGCTCACTTTCCGTGTCCAGGGACGAAGTGGCTTCATCCAGAATCAGGATCGGCGGATTTTTCAGGACGGCGCGCGCAATGGTAACCCGCTGTCTCTCACCACCGCTTAATTTAGAACCCCGGTCGCCAATATTGGTCTGATAACCGTTTTCTTTCTGTCTGATAAACTCATGGGCATTGGCTACCCTGGCGGCCTGCTCAATTTCACCGATCGGAGCATCCGGGGTTCCCAGCGCTATATTTGACGCAATACTGTCATTAAATAAAACGGGTTCCTGTGTTACGATACTCATCAGGCCGCGCAATGCATGGAGGGAATATTTTTTAATGTTGATACCGTCTACCAGCAGCTCACCGCTGGTCACATCATGAAAACGCGGGATCAGATCAGCCAGTGTCGACTTGCCCGCACCTGAGGAGCCGACCAGTGCAATGGTTTTACCTTTTTTTATTTTCAGGTTAATGTTATGCAGAACGGAAACCCCATCATAAGCAAAACCAACATTTCTGAATTCAATGGATTCATTAAATGACGTAATGGGTTCAGGATTTTCGGGCTCATTAATAATATTGTCAGCATGCAATATTTCTTCGATCCGTTTAATCGCAGCCGTTCCGCGTTGTGCGTTATAAAATGCAGTTGATAAAGATTTAGCCGGATTGATAATTTGTGTGAAAATGGCGATATAGGCAATGAACCCTTCGGCCTGTAAGGAAAATTTATTACTGAGAATCATCTGCCCCCCAAAAAATAAAATACAACAAAGCACAATCACCCCCAGCAGTTCTGACATGGGCGAAGCCATATCCCTGCGGAAAACAATTTTATTCCGAACCCAATTCAGATAATCGTTGGTTTTTGAAAATTTTGACTTGAGAAGATTTTCTGCGTTAAAGGCTTTTATCACACGGAGACCACCCAGGGTCTCATCCAGTATGGACATCAGGGTACCCAGTTGTTCCTGCGCAATATTGGATTGTTTTTTCAGTGAGCGGCTTACACGTCCGATAATAAATCCGGTCAGGGGAAGCAATACAAAAAGGAAAAGAGACAATGGCGGACTGAGAAAAACAAGCGTGGCCAGAATAACCAGGATGGTAAGCGGTTCACGGAAAATCCCTTCCAGCGTGCCGATCACACTCCATTCAATATCATTTATGTCATTGCTCATCCGGCTGATGAGATCCCCTTTGCGTTGTTCGGTGAAAAATCCCAGCGGAAGGTCCAGGATTTTGGAATAAAGATCTGCCCGAAGCCTGGTGAGTACCCGGTTTCGCATGGGTCCCATGATCCGGTAGGACAAATAAAGAAAAAAGTTTTTCAAAAATATGGAAACAATGATAATAACGCAGATCGCAGCCAGCGCATATACGGGTCCATGCTCCCGTATCATTCCACCAAGTACATATTTTATATTATCCAACAGACTGGAAGCGGAAAAGCTTAATCTTTGAACATGATCAGGCGCTTTCTCCTTACCGAATAAAAGTTGCAGGAAGGGAACCAGCATGGTCAGCGAAACCAGCGAAAATAATACAGAGAGCAGATTTGCAATGAAATAAAGGAATACATATCTTTTTTGATCACTGAGGTAATTAAGAATTGTCGAAAATCTTTTCATTATGTCTGGATGGTGCGTAAACCCGTAAATTTACATTGAAATCGGCAATGATATGAAAGAAGGTAAACGGCAAAAACAGGTAAGTGCTTTACTATTGGAAGAGCTTAACAAAATTTTCCATAAGCTGGGACTGAATATGATCCAGGGCGGAATGGTTTCCATTTCTTCCGTAAAAATAACACCTGATCTATTTGAAGCGCGTGTATACCTGAGTTTTTACCAGATCGCAAAACAAGCCGATGCCCTGAAGCTGATTGAAGACAGGGCCTGGGAAATTAAGCGGGACCTGGTAAGTTCCATCCGCAACCAGTTACGGAGTATGCCCCAGCTCACATACTATATCGACGATTCGCTGGAATATGTGGATAAAATGGAAACCCTGTTCAAAGAAATCAATGAAACCAAACCCAATACAGGATCCGACGCCTGATTTAATTTTTCTGAATTGAAGTTCCTTTTCGCCTGGCGCTATTTTAAGGCAAAGAAATCAACGAATGCCATTAACATCATTTCATGGGTGAGTGTAAGTGCGATTATTCTGGGAACGGCCTCCCTGATTGTCGTGCTGAGCGTATTCAATGGTTTGGAACAACTGGTCAGGTCACTCTATTCTTCATTTTATACAGACCTGCGGATCTCCCCGGCATCCGGAAAAATTATCCGGGTTCCCTATGCAAGTCTGCTCCGGTTGAAGCAGCTGGACGGTGTGATCGGTTATTCATTAACGGTAGAAGACCAGGCGCTCCTTCAATACAACAGCCTCCAACCGGTCATGCTAAAAGGGGTAGATGATAATTTCAAAAACATCAACGGCGTATCCAAAAATATCTCAAAAGGAGAGTATCAGATTGGTTCCACTGACCATCCCGTAGCCGTACTCGGATCGGGGGTTGAATATGCGCTGGAGATCGAGGCGGATCGTGCCATTGCGCCGATGACGGTTTATCTTTTCAGGAGCGGGGGCATTAATCCGTCAGACCCGGAATCCGCCGTGCGGTCTGAATCCATTGCTTCTGCCGGTTCATTCCGGATACAACAGGATTTTGATGACCATTTTGTGATCACGAACCTGGGATTTATGCAGCGCATGATGGGGCTGGATTCCAACCAGTACGGCGCCATTGAAATTGCAGTCAGGGGTGGGGTGGTCAGCAGGGAATTAAAATCAAAGATCCGGGCTTTATTTGGCGCCGGCTTCCTGGTACAGACAAGAGATGAACAGAATCAGACTTTTTTTGGCGTCATGAAAATGGAGAAATGGGTAATTTATATTATTCTCACCCTCATTTTAATTGTTGCTGCTTTCAATATTGTGGGGGCATTGACAATGCTGGTATTTGAAAAAAAGAAGGATATCCAGGTTTTGAAAGCCATGGGAGCCAATAACCAGTTTATCCGTCAGATTTTTCTGAATGAAGGTATTCTCCTGGGAATCGGGGGTGGGGGCATTGGATTCGGACTGGCCATTCTGTTATGCTGGATGCAGGTAAAATTTAAGCTTATCCCCATGCAGGGCAATTTTCTGATTGATTATTATCCGGTGAAACTGATTCCGGGAGATTTTCTTCTTGTTGGAACCACCATCCTGATCGTGGTGTTACTGGCTTCCTGGCTACCCGCAAGGAAAGCTGCGTTACAGCCGTTTGAGCTGAAATCCTGACGGAAATGTGCACATCTGCACATTTGCACATTAACTAGTAGTCTCCCAAAGTCTCAGGTAACTGCGCCAAAGCTTTCTTAAGCTGTTCATCGTTCGGAGCCGTTCCATGCCAGCTGTGATCATTTTCCATAAAGTCCACACCCTTTCCCATGACGGTGTGCATGAGGATCGCGACCGGCTGTCCTTTTCCCGTTAATGATTTGGCTTCTTTTAGCGTTTCCAGCAATTCTTCCAGGTTGTTTCCATTGGTTTCCAGGGTTTTCCAGCCAAAAGCTTCAAATTTTTGGCGGATATTTCCCAGGTTCATCACATGGTCTGTCGTGCCATCGATTTGCTGGTGATTCCAGTCGACCGTTGAAATCAGGTTATCTACCTTATGATGGGCAGCAAACATCAGGGCTTCCCAGTTCTGACCCTCGTCCAGTTCGCCATCTCCATGAAGAGAATATACAATATTTGAATCCTTATTGAGTTTTTTAGTAAGGGCCGCTCCGATGGCTGCACTCATACCCTGACCCAGTGAACCGCTGGCGATTCGTATGCCGGGCAGGTGTTCATGGGTTGCCGGATGTCCTTGTAAGCGGGAGTTTAATTTCCGGAAAGTAGAAAGTTCTTTTACATCAAAATAACCTGACCGGGCAAGGGCCGAATAAAAAACGGGTGAAATATGACCATTGCTAAGGAAGAAAATATCCTCATTTTTCCCATCCATGGAAAATGCCGGATCGTGTTTCATAACCTTAAAATAGAGGGCTGTAAAAAAATCCGTGCAACCAAGGGAACCTCCCGGATGCCCACTGGAAGCACCATGAACCATTCTAACAATATCCCTTCGGATTTGTGAAGCAATTGCCTTTAAATCAGCCATATGAATTGATTTATTCTGAAGAGGGCAAAGCTAATGGAATTTAAATTTATTTAACAGGGTCCCGGATCATATTAAACTTTTGTTCTAACTTGCTTGCTCATGCGCTCCGTGACATTAAAACATTGCTGGTCAGAATATCTTGAATCTCAACATTCTAACCTAGAACGCATAAGGGGTAAGGCTCGATTTTAGCAATGATTGAAATTTATTAATGTAAACCGAGGTACATGTTTGATGTATTATTGTCCCTGTCAATTTCTTTTACCATTACTTTTCTGGCCATACCGGTAATTATCAATGTAGCTGAGATGAAGAAGCTTTTTGATATGCCTGATGCACGTAAAATTCATCTGGTTGCCATCACACCGTTGGGAGGCATTGGAATTTTTGCCGGGTTTGTTTTCGGTTGTCTGCTCACCGTTAATTTTAAATACGCTTCGGAATTCCAATATTTCATTGCGGCCTCCATGGTCATTTTCTTTTTAGGGTTGAAGGATGATATCCTGGTGTTATCCCCTATTAAAAAATTCATTGGTCAGGTATTGGCTGCTTTCCTTATTATTTATTATGGAAGAATACAGATTCGGAGTATGCATGGATTTTTTGGAATCCATGAATTGCCCGAAATGTTCAGCCTGTTGATTTCCTATTTCTCCGTTATTGTAATCATTAATTCATTTAACCTGATTGACGGGGTGGATGGTTTAGCGGGCAGTCTCGGTTTAATGTCTGCTGCGCTGTTCGGGATCTATTTTATGTCAGCAGGAATGGAGCCATATTATGTACTGGCATTTTCTTTATGCGGAAGCCTGATTGCATTTCTGATATTTAATTTTCAGCCCGCTAAAATATTTATGGGTGATACGGGATCGCTGCTCATTGGGGTAGTCAATGCGATCCTGGTTATGGAATTTATTGATCCGGGTAACGGACCCTCATCGGTCAATCCGATCCAGTCTTCCCCGGCCATTGGATTTACCATTCTCATGATTCCCCTGCTGGATACGCTTCGTGTGTTTGCGATCCGGATTTTTAAACGCCGTTCGCCATTCAGTCCGGACAGGAACCATATTCATCATCTGCTGCTTGACCGGGGTCTTTCTCACCGGACGATAACTCTTTTACTGGTGGCGCTGAATGCCAGTATGGTCGTGTTTGTTTATATGGCGCGGTCGCTGGGTTGTACAATCCTGATTTTATCTGTTATAGCACTTTTCTTCACTTTTATTGCCATCGCATATTATTCCAGACCGCATCATTCCATTTCGTGGGCGAACGAAGGGGATGATAAAAATGAGAAGATAAAAGAATCGAAATTGGTTACCTTTATCCGCGATAGCATGCTGGAACAAAAAAATTAAGGAGCGGCGCCGTTCTTTAAAAATCCCGAATAAGAATTATTGATTATGTCCGATGAATTAGACTTTATTGTGGATGTTGCGAAAGATTCCATGATTAAAGCGATCAATCACCTGGAGAATGAACTGACCCGTATCCGCGCAGGGAAAGCCAATCCACAAATGCTGGAAGCTGTAACTGTTGACTACTATGGTTCTCCAACAATTATACAGCAGCTTGCCAATGTTTCCGTTATGGATGCAAGGACCCTTACCATTCAGCCATGGGAAAAAAATATGCTCCAGCCCATTGAGCGGGCCATCATCAATGCCAATCTGGGTGTTACACCTCAAAATGACGGAAATATCATCCGTCTTTTTATGCCGCCGCTTACCGAGGAGAGAAGGAAAGAATTTGTTAAGCGTGCTTATTCGGAAGGGGAGCAAACCCGTATCGCCGTTCGGAATATCCGGAGGGAATCCATCGAACAAATTAAAAAACTGCAGAAGGACGGACTGAGTGAAGACCTCACGAAGGATGCAGAAAAACAGATGCAGGATATTACGGACCAGCATATTTCACTTGTAGAAAAACACCTTTCTTCCAAAGAAAAGGAAATCATGTCGGTCTGATCAGACGGACCGGATCATTAGTTCTTAACCATTTAAAATTACATTGTATGGGAATTCTAAAAGAGTTTAGAGATTTCGCATTACGCGGTAATGTAGTGGATCTCGCAGTGGCGGTTATTATCGGAGCGGCATTTGGAGCCATTGTTTCCTCGCTGACGGATAACGTGATAACGCCGCTGCTGCTGAAGCCGGCACTCAGGGCGGCCAACGCCGAGAACCTGGAGCAGCTGAGTTACGGCGCGGTGAAATATGGATTGTTTTTATCGGCAATAATAAAATTCATCATCATCGCTTTCATCCTCTTCCTGATCGTAAAGGGATTTAAAACAATTGAAAATAAAAAAGTTCCTGCCGCTGCCGGCCCTACCCCTACAGAGCAGCTTTTAACGGAAATCCGGGACGAACTGAGAAAGCCATAGTCTGGTCTGATTTTCGATTGCATATTTCCCAGCCATATTGAATGAACAGTTTTTCATTATCAGTAAACCTATTTTTATGAGAAGGATTGCAATCATTTTTTTGTATTTCTTATTCGGGTATCTAGCAAATGCGCAGGACAAGTCCGTGCAGGAAATGCGCAGTGAAGCCAGCCGGGCCATCAAAAAGGATCCGAATGATACCATTCCTAAAATTTGGAAAACGGGTGGGTTGCTCAGACTGACTTTCACACAGGGTGCACAGGATAACTGGGCGGCTGGCGGTGAAAATTCATCCCTGGCATTGTCAAGTTTTTTCAACGGCTTTGCATTTTATAAAAAGGGAAAAAATTCCTGGGAAAATACCATTGACCTCGCTTACGGGTTTTTAAATACTACCAGCCAGGGTACCCGGAAATCGGATGATAAAATCGATCTTCTTTCGAAATATGGATATGATATCGGCAAAAACTGGTATATCGGTGGACTGGTGAATTTCCGAACGCAATTTTCCCCGGGTTATGCTTATCCGAAAGAAGGACCTCCCGTGCTGACTTCCGATTTTCTGGCACCGGCATATGTTATAGTTTCACCGGGTTTAAACTATATGCCCAATAGCAAATTTTCTTTTTTCATATCTCCGGCTACTATAAGATGGACCATCGTAAAGAACGATTCACTCTCTTCCGTCGGTGCATATGGCGTGGATACCGGAAAAACCGTAAAACTCGAATTCGGTGCTTATTCTACTATTTCCTATACGACGAAGCTCAGCGAGAATGCGGTATATACCGGGCGACTAGATCTTTTTTCAAACTACCTGCACGATCCACAGGATGTGGACATCAATCTGTCCAATCTGCTGTCAGTAAAAGTGTCGGGAATCCTCCAGATGACTTTTGCGTTTAATCTGATTTATGACAATGATATTACAACGGTAAATTCGAACGGAACTACCGGAGGTCCGAAACCCCAGCTTCAGGAACTGCTGGGTATCGGACTGGCGCTGAAATTATAATCAGGGGCAAGACCCAAGGCCTAAAGCCGAAAACTTCTTTTGAGAAACTGAATATTTAGCAAAGAAATTGCTGAAATATTTACAGACAGGCAGGCATCCGTAAAAGTTTTAGGCTTTAGGCTTTAGGCTTTAGGCCTTGGGCTTTAAGCTTGAAATGTGATATAATTGTCAACAAAAGTTTTAGGTTTTGGGCTTTAGGCTTTAGGCTTTTACCTATTCTTGCAACTCAACCCAGACCATGCTTAATTCAGCATCATATCATATCAGGTTATCTCAATTCGAAGGTCCTTTCGATCTGCTTCTTTTTTTCATTGAAAGAGATGAACTGGATATTTATAATATCCCGATCCACAAACTGATCAGGGATTTCCTGGATTTCATTCACAAGGAAGAAACGCTGAATATTGAGTTGTCAAGCGAATTTATCCTGTTTGTATCCACCCTGATGCGTATCAAGGCAAAGATGTTATTACCCAGGAAAGAATTGGATGATCAGGGCAATGAAATCGATCCACGCCAGGAGCTGGTAAATAAAGTGCTCGAATATAAACGGTTTAAAGAGGCCGCTGCGCGTTTGGCAGAGATGGAAGAACAGCGTATGAAGTTAATCCGGCGGGGGAATCTGCACCGGGAGTTAATTCAGATCGGAGAAGATTCCGGGGAAGGAACTGAAATACAGTCCATCAGTTTGTTTAAACTGATGAAGACATTTGAAAAATTGATGCAGCGCATGCAGGAGCGGAACAATCAGCCCCGGCATACGGTAGTTCAGTATAATTACACCATTGAAGAAAGTCGTCAGCAAATTATTGACATGGTCAAACGGGATAGAACAGTCCCTTTCGAAAATATCATTGAAATCTGTGAGAACCGGATACATGCAATCTTTCTTTTCCTTTCCATTCTCGAACTTGTACAACTGGGGAATATGAATATCCTGATCGGCGAGGGACGGAACAATTTTATCCTCGAACACAATGAAGAACGTTTGGCGCTTGATGTCTGATGCCTGATGCCTGATGCCTGATGTTTGATACATAATGCTTGATGTATGACGCTCAACGCATTGAAGAATTGGCAGCCTGGGTTACGGAAACTGCCATTTTGAGCACCCGGCCGTCAAAAAAAAGCATCCTGCTTCACACATCCTGTTTCTCGCTTAAAATGGCATTCTATTTGATGTTTAAACATTAAACTACAAATCATGAAAACACTATTGTATCCCGCTAAAGACAGGGGACATGCGAATCACGGATGGTTGGATAGTCATTTCTCTTTTAGCTTTTCTGAATACCACGATCCTAAAAAAGTGCATTTTGGGGCTTTAAGGGTTTTAAATGATGATAATATTTCAGGAGGCGGCGGATTTGGAACCCATCCCCACGAAAATATGGAAATCGTTACGATTCCCCTGGAAGGTAAACTGGCACATAAGGACAGTACCGGAAATGAAGGGATCATCCGGAAAGGAGATGTTCAGATCATGAGTGCCGGGACCGGTATACGTCATTCTGAATACAATGCTTCTTCCACGGATACTGCTAAACTTTTACAGATCTGGGTATTTCCAAAAATCAAAAATATCAAACCGGTATACGGTCAGAAAAATTATGATGTAAATGACCGGAAAAATAACTGGCAGGTGGTTGTAAGTCCGGATGCATCAGAACAGGCGCTGAATATTAATCAGGATGCACGGTTTGCACTGGTCGACCTGGAAGCGGGGAAATCAATCAGTTATCAAATGAAATGGGAAAATTCGGGATTGTATTTATTTGTGATAGAAGGTGCAGTCAAAGCAGCTGATCAGTCCCTTTCAAAAAGAGATGCACTGGGCGTTTCAGAAACCGATCAGGTAAATATTGAAGCGGTTCAGGATACACAGTTGCTCGCGATCGAGGTTCCTTTACATTTTGCAGCCTGATTGGGAGGATTATAGTGTATGGTATATAGTGTATGGTATATAGTGGATGGTTTTGAAAAAAGCCATCCGCCATTTCATTTAATATGCCATGGCCTTGGGCGTTAAGCGTTCAGCGTTAAGCGTTCACCCTGCAGAAGTTTTTTTGCAGCGGCGCAGATAGCATCGGCGTCAAATCCGGATTCGTGCTGGAGTTGTTTTGGTGATCCGTGCTCAATAATTTTATCCGGAATACCCAGCATGACCACCTGGGCCTGATACTGGTGGACCGCCATAAATTCAAGTATGGCAGATCCAAATCCCCCGATAACCGTTCCATCTTCCACTGTTATGATCTTATCGAACTTCCTGAATACTTCATGAAGTAATTCTTCATCCAGTGGTTTTGCAAATCGCAGATCATAATGCGCCGGGTCCAGGTCTTCTGTGCGCAATTGGCGGATGGCAGCGGTGGCGAAGTTGCCGGGATGGCCAAAAGACAGGATGGCGAGTTCTTTACCATCTTTTAATTTTCTTCCTTTTCCAATTTCAATTTCATGGAATGGCGTTTTCCATTCCGGCATAACACCTTCTCCACGCGGATAACGAATCACGAAGGGATGTGTGTTTTTTTCCAATTGAGCCGTATACATCAGATTACGCAATTCAGATTCATTCATTGGCGCACTTACGATCAGATTCGGGATACACCGCATATAGGCAATATCATATGCTCCGTGATGTGTGGGTCCGTCTTCTCCTACCAGACCGGCCCGGTCAAGGCAGAATACAACCGGGAGGTCCTGGATAGCCACATCATGAATCACCTGGTCATAGGCTCTTTGCATGAAAGTGGAATAGATATTACAGAATACGCGCATCCCCTGGGTAGCCATACCGGCACTCAGGGTGACTGCATGCTGTTCGCAAATACCCACATCGAAAGCGCGGTTGGGCATCTTTTCCATCATGAACTTCAGGGAACTGCCGCTGGGCATGGCCGGCGTGACAGCCAAAATATTCTTGTTTTTTTCCGCGAGCTCAATGATCGTATATCCGAATACGTCCTGGTATTTGGGTGGTTGTACCGTTTCAAATTTCTTCTTGTAAATTTCTCCTGTGATCTTATCAAATAATCCGGGAGCATGCCATTTGGTCTGATCATTCTCAGCCAGCGAATATCCTTTACCCTTGACCGTTATGATGTGGAGCAGTTTGGGTCCCGGAATATTTTTCAGATCCTGCAGTGTATCGATGAGTTTATTCAGATTATGTCCGTCAATAGGTCCGAAATACCGAAGTTTCAATGCTTCGAACAGATTACTGCTCTTGCTCACAAAACTCTTGATACTGTGTTCAATCTTGCTGGCCATCTCCCGGCTGAAATGACCACCAACAGGCAGTTTGCCCAGGGCCTTCCAGATATCATCCTTGAATTTATTATAGGTTTGTGAAGTCGTGATATCCGTCAGGTATTCTTTAAGCGCCCCTACATTAGGGTCGATGCTCATGCAATTATCATTGAGGATAATGAGGAGGTCAGAATCCGCCACACCCGCATGGTTCATGCCTTCAAAGGCGAGACCGGCAGTCAGGGCCCCGTCTCCGATCACTGCAACCACTTTTCGATCCGCTTCTCCCTTATATTTCGCAGCCATGGACATTCCCAGGGCAGCGCTGATCGACGTAGAGGAATGGCCAACCCCGAATGTGTCATAGATGCTTTCATTCCGGTTGGGAAAACCGCTGATTCCATTGTATTTCCTGTTCGTTGAAAAATTATCACGCCGCCCCGTCAGGATTTTATGACCATATGCCTGGTGGCCTACATCCCAAACCAGCTGATCGTAGGGCATATTGAATACATGTTGAAGGGCCACAGTCAGTTCAACCACTCCGAGGCTGGCAGCAAAATGCCCGCCATGAAGACTCACTACATCGATGATATACTGGCGTAATTCATCGGCGAGTTGCTGCAGCTGATCCCGGGTAAGCTTTTTAAGATCTTCCGGGGATTCAACGGTTTGTAAAAGGGGTCCTGGCACAAGGTCCATCTGGTTCATTTAAACGGGTAAAAATAACATATTCATCCGATATACCCACTGGTCAGGGCGGAACTCCCTTCCCGGAGGCGGGCGACCGCCAAAAGGCCGGAATTACCCACTAGTACTTTAAATATGAAAAGGGATGATTTATCGGCTAGATTTGCCCCAGCTGAACTATGCAAAAGACGAGTAAATACTACTGGTGGTTCCAGGTCGGGGGCTGGGGCATGCTTGCCCTGCTCATTATCCTGATCAGTGTCCTGGCTGGACAGCGGGTGGACCAGCAGTTCCTGGTAGGTCTTTGTTTAAAGATCCTGACGGGAATTTTCATTACCCATGTTTTCAGAACTTTTATTCAACGCGTAAACTGGCTGAATTTACCGGTTGAAAAGGCATTTCCGAGACTTGCACTGGCTGTCATCATCGTATGTCTTTTGGATACCGTTGTCCGGATTTCTATTATCGGCTGGATTTATCCGATTACAGAAAACAAAAAACTGGAATTGTCCTTTACCCGTTTCCTGCTGATTACCGTAGAAAACGGATTGTATATCATACCGTGGACGCTTATTTATTATTTCTTCCATTATATTCAAAAAACCAGGCGGCAGGAACTCGATACCCTCAAACTCGAGGCATTGGTAAGAGAACTGGAACTTAAAACCATCAAAAGCCATATCAACCCTCATTTTATATTTAACGCCCTGAACAGCATCCGGGCGCTGATTGATGAAAATCCATTACGGGCCCGAACTGCCATAACTGAACTTAGTAATATTTTGAGGAGCAGCATGCAGACCGAAAAACAGGAAACTGTTTTTTTTGAAAAAGAGTTGAACATTGTAAAAGACTATCTCGCCCTGGAGCATATCCGGTTCGAGGACCGCCTGCACGTACGATATGAGATCGCTGAAAATACCTTGACGCAGCTGATTCCGCCCATGATGCTGCAGACCCTGGTGGAAAATGCCATCAAGCATGGAATTAGCAAACAGGTCAGCGGCGGCACAGTGGTAATTGTCTCTAAAATGAAAGACCGGTATCATCAGCTGGTGATCCGGAATACGGGACGCCTGAATAAATCCGAAACTGAAGACGGTTTTGGACTAACCAGCACGCGTAACCGCTTATATCTCTTATTCGGTGAACAGGCGAATTTTAATATCCGGGAAATCAATGAAAATATGGTGGAAGCTGAACTACATATCCCATTAATTTAAATTATCAGTATGATCAGAGCAGTAATTATTGATGACGAAAGACTGGCCCGCAACGAACTGAAAAAGTTGCTGCTGGAATTTCCGGAAATAGAAATTATTGCCGAAGCGGCAAATGCCAACGAAGGCATTGAGAAAATTGACAGTCTGAATCCTGATCTGATATTCCTCGATATCCAGATGCCGGGAAAAACGGGTTTCGATATGCTGGCCGAATTGGATAAGGCACCCGATGTGATTTTTACGACCGCTTATGACGATTATGCATTGAAAGCTTTCGAAGTGAATGCACTTGATTATTTGCTGAAGCCGGTGGAACCCCGGAGGCTCGCAGATGCTTTGCATAAGCTCCATCTGGAAGAAAACCGCGACCGGGAAGCCGGCACGGAGGAAGATATTGCAGTGAACAGGAGCCTTCTTCACGAAACCGACCAGGTGTTTGTGAAAGACGGGGAAAGATGCTGGTTTGTGAAACTGACCGATATCCGCCTGTTTGAAAGTGTAGGAAATTATGCGAAGATTTATTTTAGTACCCACAAGCCGCTCATTCTAAAATCTTTAAATGCCCTGGAAGAACGCCTGGATGAAAAAGTTTTTTTCCGCGCTAACCGGAAACATATCGTAAACCTGCGGCTCATCGAAAAAATCGAACCCTATTTCAACGGGGGACTCCTGCTGGAACTGAAAGGCGGAGAGAAAATTGAAGTCAGCCGCAGACAAACGGTCAAATTCAAGGAAATGATGAGCTTATAAAATGGCTACCTACAGTTTACAACCGCTCATTTTTTCGGCCCTTCTTATATTTTCCATTCCTACCCATGCACAAAATTTTCCTGCCATCAGTGTATCAGAAGTATCGCGCATCGAAAAGACACTTGCGTCAGATGATATGCAAGGCCGGAAGGTTTATACAGCCGGAATAGAAAAAGCAGCTGCTTTTATTATCAGGGAATTCCGGGATGCCGGGCTACAACCCTTTCCCGGAACCACCGACTTCACACAAAACTTTACAATGACCGGTTCTGGGTCGAAATCAGCTGGTTCATCACAGAACCTGACGAACCTGATTGGAATTATTCCCGGCAGTACCAAACCGGATGAATACATTATTTTTTCAGCACACTACGACCACCTGGGTATCGGCAAACCGGATGCGGCGGGCGATTCCATTTATAATGGGGCGAATGATGACGCTTCGGGTGTTACTGCTGTAATTACGCTGGCAAATTATTTTCACAAACTCCATTCCAATAAACGCACACTTGTTTTTGTAGCTTTCACTGCAGAGGAAACCGGCGAATACGGCTCCTCCTATTTTTCTAAAACCATTGATGCGGGAAAGGTGATCGCCATGTTTAATATCGAGATGATCGGAACCCAGAGCAAATGGGGTGCGAACAGTGCCTTTATTACCGGCTATGATAAATCCGATATAGGAGTTATCCTGCAAAAGAATGTATCCAACAGATCCTTCACATTTTATCCGGATCCTTATCCTCAGCAGAAATTATTTTTACGCTCAGACAACGCGCCCCTTGCCAGACTCGGAATCCCGGCACATACGATCTCAACAGCGAAAATGGATGCTGAAAAACTATATCATAACAGGGGGGATGAGGTTGAAACACTTGACCTGAACAACATGACTGAAATCATACGGGCGATTGGAATGGGTACGGGATCCGTTATTTCAGGATCGGATACACCTCTGCGGATTACTTTCTAACGGTCACTGAGAGCCGCAATAGTTCCGTAAAAGGAAATCATATCCCGGTCATTACTGGTTACCCGAATGGTACAATAGCCGCTCGAAGAAATGAACAAGTTGATTTTACTTACCCCGGATGAATTTTTTGGTTCACTGATGGTTATATCCCAGCCCCCTTTTTTTGTGGTATCGGCGACATAACCAAACTGATTGGAATTAAACCGCAGGGATAAATCTGTCGGCGGATATTGACTTGTATAGGCCCGTCCATAATAGGGGAGATCCACCTGGAGGCTGTCATTATTCAATTTTAATGTATATGCGCTGGTGAGCTGAATGGTTCTCCCTTTCTGGGTCGTGGCCGATTGAGCCTGGAAGAGGTATTTTTTTGATTCAATCCGGTTTTTTAATTCCGCGTAATTGTCCTTTTTTTTCTGATCAGGGGATTGTGCCCGGCTGTTAAAACAAACCATAACAAGCAGCAGCAGGATGCAGCTAAATTTAAAGGATGACATAGTTTTTTTATAAAGTTACTAAATCCGGAAAAATCAGGGGAAATCCGGTTTTACCACTTATCATTAAACCGTTGCGGGATTTGCATTAATTTATATGTTTGTGGCTATTATATTACGGAAAGATATTATTTTATGAACCAAAGACACTGTTTTGCCATTATATTCCTTTTATTTACGATCGTTTCGCATGCCCAGAATGAAAATGGTTTTAAAGGTTACCGGTTTACCATTGATTTGACAAATGTCAATAATGATATGATAAAAGTGGAATTGAAAACACCATCCATTTTGAAAAAAACCATTACCTACCAGCTTCCTAAAATTGTTCCCGGAACTTATTCAGTGGATGATTATGGCCGCTATGTTGAAAAGTTTAAAGCATTCAATAAAAATGGAGATACTTTACAGGTCGTAAGAACGGATGTTAACAGCTGGACAATCTCCAATGCCGATAAAATGGTCAGTCTTTCCTATTTCGTAAACGATACGTATGACGATTTTCAAACAAAACAAACCATTTTTGAGCCGGCAGGAAGTGATATTCAAAAGGACACCGTTTATGCGATAAACAATCATTGTTTCATGGGATATTTCGACGACATGAAGAATATTCCGTATGAACTGACCATTGTACATCCTCCCAATATGTATGGAAGTACCGCCCTGACTGATCTGGACAAAAGCCCCAATACAGATAAATTCATCACTTCATCATATAATCAGTTGGTTGATAATCCTTTCCTGTATGATGTTCCGGATACCACGGTGATTAAAGTAGGCAGTTCTTCCGTACTGATTTCCGTGTATTCTCCGAATAAACTGATCACATCGAAGTTTCTTGCAAGAAAGCTGGACACTTTATTAATGGCCCAGACAAAATACCTGGGTGGAAAATTACCAGTTGAGAAATATGCATATATTATTTTCCTGGATGATAAACCGGGTCCTTCTGGTCATATCGGCGCATTGGAGCATTCTTACAGTTCGTTTTATTATTTGGGTGAAACGGATTCCACCAGGCTTTCCAAGTTCTACCTGGACGCCTCGGCCCATGAATTTTTTCATATTATCACCCCATTGAGTATACACTCTGATAAAATCCAGGATTTCGACTTCAATCACCCGGATATGTCGGAGCATTTATGGCTCTACGAGGGTTCCACTGAATATCATGCGCATATGGTGCAGGAAAAATATGGACTGATTACACCTGAAGAACTGTTAAATACCCTGAGTGGTAAGATAACCGCTGCCAGAACCCGGTATAATGATACGCTTCCTTTTACTGTTATGAGCAGGGGCGCGCTGGGGGAGTATAAAAATCAATATGAGAACGTTTATCAGAAAGGCGCGCTGATCGCATTATGTATAGACGTGAAATTACTGCAATTGTCAAATGGCAAATATGGTTTTATGAATATGATGCAGGACCTCGCTGCCAGATACGGGAAACAAAAAGGATTTAAGGATGAGGAACTATTTGATGAAATCGGAAAAATTACCTATCCGGAAATAGAAATATTTCTCAAAACATATGTGTCGGGTAACAAGCCATTACCCCTGGAACAGGTATTCAATAGTTTGGGTGTAAATTTTCAGCCGGTCGTTGAAATGAAAGACAGTTCATTTACGCTGGGGCGTGTTGGATTTGGATTCAATCCGGAAACCAAAAGGGTGATCATATCGGATATTAGTAATATGAATGACTTTGGGAAGGCGATGGGGTACCATCAGAATGATGAAATTGTTTCGATCAATGGGCTTGAAATAAATCAACAGAATGCAGGTAAGTTTTTCCGGAACTACCAGACTACTTCCAAAGTGGGAGAGGATTTAATCATCAAAGTCAGCCGGAAGGATGAAAACGGTAAGGAGGCCATTGTCGAATTAAAATCAGTGATGACAAAATATCCCATTACGAAATATAATGTACTTAAGTTTTCAGAAACGCCCACTCCTGAACAATTAAAGCTTCGGGAATACTGGTTAAAACCCAATGGGATCCAGGCAAATTAAGAAAGGGAAATGCGCGGTTTTAACCGGAATAGGTCAGAATTTTGCCAGTACTTTTTTCATTTCATCTTTGATTTCGGAAAGATTTAAATTTCCCAGACTGCCTTCGTGCGTGTGCTTTAAGGGTTTCGATTGATCAAATGAAAAACCACCTTCGTTAATCTGGTTGCCGACCGTTTTATACGCTTCACGGAAGGGCGTCCCCTGGTTCACCAGTTCATTCACCGCTTCCACACTAAAAAGATATTTATATTTTTCATCCTCCAGGATGCCTTTTTTTATCCGTATTTGCGATAACATAAGCATTGTCATTTCTATGCAGGATTTCAAAACTCCGAAGGCTGGAAATAAAATTTCCTTTGTGAGCTGCATATCCCGGTGATAACCGGAAGGCAGGTTATTCATCAGGAGACTGAGCTCATTGGGAATGGATTGGATCCGGTTACACTTTGCCCGTATCAGCTCAAATACATCCGGGTTTTTTTTATGCGGCATGATGCTGCTGCCGGTTGTGAGTTCATCCGGAAATGAAATAAATCCAAAATTCTGGTTCATGTATAAGCAACAATCCATGGCCAGCCGGGAAAGTGTTGACGCTATGGAGGATATCCCATAAGAAACCAGTTTTTCCGTTTTTCCGCGGCTCATTTGTGCATATACCACATTATAATGAAGACTTTTAAAACCGAGCAGTTCTGTTGTCATCCGGCGGTTTAACGGCAGGGAAGAACCATAACCGGCACCACTTCCCAGCGGGTTTTTATTTACAACCTGGTAGGAGGCCGATAAGATTTCCAGGTCATCCGTAAGGCTTTCCGCATATGCGCCGAACCAGAGCCCAAAGGAAGATGGCATGGCGATTTGTAAATGTGTATATCCCGGGAGTAAATCCTCCTTGTACTGATCACTTAGTGAAATTAATAAATCGAACAGGGCTTTTACATCCGATTTCAATCCCAGTATCTGCGCACGCAGGAATAATTTAATGTCAACGGCTACCTGGTCGTTACGGCTCCGGCCGCTGTGGATTTTTTTTCCTGCCTCTCCGATTTTACGGGTTACATTCAATTCGATCTGGGAATGAACATCTTCTACTCCGGTTTCAATCCGGAATGTTCCCTGTTTTATTTCTTCTGCTATATTTTCCAGTTCGATTTGTATCGCCCTGGTTTCGTCCGCCGTTAACATTTTTACCGCTTCCAGCATTTTAACATGCGCCATGGATGCCTGCACATCGTATCCGGCCAGTACCATGTCGAACGCCGGATCGTTACCCACCGTGAATTCTTCGATCCGTTTATTGATGTCTGATCCTTTCTTTTCCCATAATTTCATGTTCGTTATTTTATGGCTTAACGCTAAAAGCATTTAAATTTGACACAAAAAGTGAATTCAATCTTCATCATTTATTTAACTTAAAGGCGTTATGCGTCCGGCGTTCTGCGTTGAGCCTAGACAAACTCGTCAAGCAGTTTAATATAAGTAGCAATTCCGTCGTTGATTTCATCAATATAAATATACTCATCTGCCGTGTGACTTCTGGCGGAATCGCCCGGCCCCATCTTTAAAGCGGGAAAGGGCATCAGGGCCTTGTCGGAAGTAGTGGGCGATCCATAATATCCTTTTCCCTGTCGCATGCCTGATTTAATCAGGGGATGCTCCAGGGGGATGGATGTGGATTTCATCCGGGTTGTCCTCGGTTTAAAACTGCTCTTCAGGTTCTCTTTCAACGCCTCCAGTATTTCTTCAAAACTATACAATTCATTCACCCGTACATCAATTACATATTTACACTGTGCAGGCACTACGTTATGCTGTTTATTTTCGGTATCTATAACGGTCACGCTCATTCGCGTTTCTCCCAGAAGGTCACTTGTTTTACTGAAACGGAAATTCCGTATCCATTCTATGTCATCCATTGCTTTGTACAAAGCATTTTCCCCTTCATTTCTTGCAGCATGACCCGGCCGGCCTGAAGCCACACAATCAATTACCATCAGCCCCCTTTCGGCTACTGCCATTTCAAGTTTCGTGGGTTCGCCCACGATGCCGAAATCAATTTGCCCGAGATAGGGAAGAACGAGTTCAATGCCGTTAACACCGCTGATTTCCTCTTCAGCGCTGGCTGCAAAAACGATATTATGTTTTGGATCGGGATGGTTGTAATAATAGAGGAAAACGGCGGCCAGACTCACCAGGCATCCCCCCGCATCATTACTTCCGAGGCCAAATAATTTTCCGTCTTTTACAGTAGGTGTGAAAGGATCCATACTGTAAGCCTTATTGGGCTTTACTGTATCATGGTGGGAATTCAGTAAAATACTCTTACGTGAAGGGTGATAGTTTTTGTTCCGCGTGTAAATATTATTTCCTACACGTGAAAATGGAATTTCGTGCCGGCCAAAAAAAGCGCAGAGCAGATCCGCGGTATCGTTCTCTTCTTTGGAAAAAGATGGGGTGGCAATCAGTTCTTTTAATAAAGCAATGGATTCCGTCTGCAGTGTTTCTATTGAAGCATTATTCATGGCTGATGGTTGTGCCGGACATACCGGTAATAAGAAGATCCAGTTCTTCCCCCTTTCCAATAATAACTTTGGAAACACCTGCATCGATTGCTTTAAATGCGTTATCCAGTTTGGGGATCATACCTGCGAATATTTTTTCCGTTTCTTTTAATTCCCTGTAATAGCCCAGATGCAATTTTTTAATCCCCGAATTTTCATCCTCCACATCCTTCAGCACACCGGATTTTTCGAAGCTGTATACCAGGCTGACTTCAAAATCTGAGCTCAGTGCTTTTGCTATTTCCTGCGCAATCGTATCGGCATTGGTGTTCAGAAGCTGGTTTTTCCCGTCGTGCGTGATGGAAGAAACGACCACGGCGAGACCGTTTTCGATCAGCAGTTTGAACAAGCCCGTATTCACCTGATCGATATCACCTGCAAAACCGTAATCAATATCCCCTTTTTCCCTTTTATGCGCAAGGATACTGTTCCCGTCCATACCGGAAATACCAGTGGCATTGCATTTCAATGACTGTAATTCTGCTACCAAATGTTTGTTAATATATCCGGCATAAACCATGGTGACCACTTTTAAGGTTTCCCCATCTGTAATTCTCCTTCCATCTATCATCTGCTGCGGGATTCCAAGTTTTTCAGCCAGTTTTGTTGCCAGTTTCCCTCCACCGTGCACCAGGATTTTTTTTGATCTTACCGATGCGAATTTTTTTAGAAAAACCGATAGCAATGTATCATCGTTAATGATATTCCCCCCGATTTTAATAACAAAAAGACTTTCCATAATCAGGATTTAAGTATTTCGCTAAGTACGGATTGTGCGGCCCAGACCCTGTTCCCGGCCTGCTGGGTTACGATGCTGTGCGGGCCGTCCAGCACGTCATCACTGAGTTCCACATTGCGCCTGACCGGCAAACAATGCATTACTTTTGCCTGGTTGGTAAGCAATAACTGTTCATTGGTAAGCATCCATTCCGGATCGTTGGTATACATTTTACCATAATCCTGATAAGTGCTCCAGTTCTTTACATATACGAAATCGGCATCTTTAAGTGCTGCATCCTGATTATGTAAAATGCGTGCTCCTTTTGTAAAACGGGGATCCAGATCATAGTCTTCCGGATGCGTGATCACAAATTCGGCTTTCCCCCAGGCATTGACCCATTGTGCAAAACTATTGGCTACACATTGCGGCAGCGGTTTAACATGCGGCGCCCAGGTTAAAACAATTTTTGGTTTTGAAATTCCGGGTGAGTTTTGCAAACATTCGGTGATCGTGAGAATATCTGTCAGGCTTTGCAACGGATGCAGGGTGGCGCTTTCCAGGCTCACCACCGGGATCCCGGCATATTTCACAAATTGATTGATGTATAATTCGCTGTAATCATCCTCCCTGTTTAATAAGGTAGGGAAAGTACGGATACAAAGGATGTCAAAATATCTTCCAAGTACGGGTGCAGCATCCTTGATGTGTTCCACACTGGTTCCGCTCATAATGGCTTCTTCTTCGAATTCCAGTGCCCAGCCTTCTTTATCCACATTAAAAACAAGGGGTTCCAGACCCAGGTTCAGTGCGGCGATCTGTGTGCTGAATCGTGTACGCAGACTGGGATTCAAAAATAAGAGACCGATTTTTTTCCCCTGCCCAAGTAATTTGTCGGCGAAGGGATTTTTTTTATACTGAAGCCCCTGGGCGATCAGATGATCCAGGTTCGTTACATCTGCTATGGAGATAAAATTTTTCATGCGGGATTTACCAGATTAGGAATTGAAACCATATTATTAATTTCCTCTTCAAGGGACTCCAGAAATTCTTCTGCCTCTTTCTTCCTTAAGGCAAGGGAAGGCAGAAGGCGGATGGTATTTGGTTTCGCTTCACCCGTAAAAACCTGCTGATTCATCAACAGGTTTTTTTTCAGGTCTTTCAAATCGCCATCCACATCAAAACCGATCATCAAACCTTTACCACGCACATTTTTTAGTCCTTTAATTTTTTTCAGCCGGGAAATCAAAAATTCTCCGGTTGATTTTGCATTCTGCATTAAATTTTCCTGTTCAATTACTTCTAAAACCGCCAGTGCAGCTGAGCAGGCCAGGTGGTTACCACCGAAAGTAGTCCCGAGCATGCCATATTTTGGTTTTAGAAAAGGTGAGATCAGAATGCCTGCTACCGGAAATCCGTTCCCCATCCCCTTGGCCATACTATAAATATCCGCCTCAATACCTGCCAGATCGTGGGAGAAAAATTCACCGGTTCTTCCATATCCACACTGAACGGCATCCGCAATAAATATCGCATGATGATCCGTGCATAAGGTTCTGATTTTTTGAAGAAAAGAATCTTCAGCAATATTAATTCCGCCAACACCCTGTATACCTTCAACAATTACTGCCGCCACCCCGCTGCCATGATCCGTAAAATATTTGTCAAGAGCAGATTCATCGTTGAATGGAAGAAAAACTACGTTCTCTGTTTGATTTACAGGGGCCACGATCGCCGGATTATCCGTCGCCGCAACAGCCAGTGATGTTCTGCCATGAAAACTTTTACTGAAAGCAATGATTTTTTTTCTTCCGGTATGGAATGAAGCGAGTTTCATTGCATTTTCATTCGCTTCCGCGCCGGAATTGCAAAGGAAGAGCTGAAAGTCTGCCTTCCCGGATACCCTCCCCAGTTTGTCTGCCAGCTCCTGTTGAATGGGAATCCGGATGGAATTGGAATAAAAAGCCACCAGATTCAGCTGTTGCGTGATGCGGGATACAAAATGCGGGTGTGTATGACCGATGGAGATCACGGCATGACCACCATACATATCCAGATATTGCTGACCTGCATCATCCCACAAATAGGATCCTTTCGCCCTTGTAATCGTGATATTATTTATCGGGTAAACGTCGAATAATTTCATTTTCTCTTTTTTTGCTTAACGCTTAACGCCGAACCTTTGGATTCGGTGTTCGCTCAAGTATATTTAATCAGGTTTTCTACATTCTGGCGTTAAGCGTTTAGCGTTCCGCGTTAAGCCTAGAAGTAGTTCGCTTTAAACTTCAACCCCGCCGTTTCATCCAAACCAAACATTAAATTCATATTCTGTACTGCCTGTCCGCTGGCGCCTTTCAGCAGGTTGTCCGTAATAGAATGAACGACCAGCAGATCATCTTGTTTTTCCAGTTGGAGGATACATTTATTGGTATTTACAACCTGCTTTAAAAAAACAGGACCCTCACTCACAATGGTAAATGGATGATCTTTGTAATAATCTTTGTAGAGTTCGGTTAATTCAGGCAGTCCCTGTTTTGATTTCAGTTGGGAACTAACGAAAATACCCCGGGTAAAATCGCCACGCCAGGGTACAAAATGCAAATGGCTGCCGCCAAATTCTTTCTGATATTGATTGAGTGACTGGTTTACTTCGGCAAGGTGCTGATGGGTAAGTGTTTTATAAGCCTGGATATTATTTGCCCGCCAGGAAAAGTGGGATGTGGCGTTTAAACCCTGCCCGGCCCCAGTGGACCCTGTTATGCCGGTACAATACACTTCGGTTAACCATCCCTGTTGGGCCAGTGGCAGCAATCCCAGTTCGATTGTAGTGGCAAAACATCCGGGATTGGCTATATTTTGGGCGGACCTGATTTCGAGCCGGTTTAATTCGGGCAATCCATAAACAAAGGGTTTACCGGTCGGGGTTAAACGGTTATTTGATTCCAGCCTGAAGTCCTGGGATAGATCAATCACACGGATTTCCGGCTTCACCGGATTATCCTGAAGAAATTTCCTGGCTTCCCCGTGACCAACACAAAGAAAGAGAACATCAATATCAGCAGAAAGGTTTTCAGAGAAAGAAAGGTTTGTATCCCCTGCCAGGTCCTGGTGTACGGTGCTTAGTGGTTGTCCTGAATTGCTTTTACTCTGAACAAAAACCAGTTCGGCATGGGGATGATGCAGCAGAATGCGGATCAGTTCCCCGCCGGTATATCCGGCGCCTCCCGTTATGCCAATCCTGATTTTTTTCATTTTGAACTTTTGCCGTGCTCGTTTATTTTATGATAAATGGCCGTTTGATTGCCGAATATTTTTGCAAAACCTTTTACATCATCACCCGTCCATCCGCTGTTCATTTCTCCATAGGATCCGAACCGGCTGCTCATCAGGTCGTGTACGCTTTCAATACCGGTCACCGTGAAACGGTAGGGTTCCAGTGTAACAAACACTTTTCCGGTAACAGTGGCTTGTGAATCCTCCAGGAATTTTTCGATGTTCCGCATGGTAGGATCCAGCATTTGTCCTTCGTGGAGCCAGTTGCCGTACCAGTTGCTCAGCTGATCCTTCCAGTACAATTGCCATTTGGTCAGGGTATGCTTTTCCAGCAGGTGGTGCGCTTTAATAATGATCAAAGGGGCAGCTGCTTCAAAACCTACCCGACCCTTGATTCCGATAATGGTATCCCCCACATGAATATCCCTTCCGATGGCAAAAGGCTGGGCCATGGATTGAAGCCATTGAATGGCGCGCACGGGATGATCGAATTTTTTATCATTCACCCCTTTCAGTTCTCCCTTCTCAAATTGAAGCGTAATTTTTTTATGATCTTTTTCTGTCATTGGCGTTGGCCACGCGTCTTCCGGTAAATAGTCTTTTGAATTCAGAGTTTCCCGGCCTCCGACCGAAGTTCCCCAAAGGCCTTTATTGATGCTGTATTTCGCTTTTTCGAAGTTCATTTCCACGCTATGATCTTTCAGGAACTGGATTTCCTGTTCACGGCTGAGTTTCAGATCGCGGATGGGCGTCAGAATCTCCGCATCGGGTACCATTCCTGTAAACACCATGTCAAAACGAACCTGGTCATTTCCTGCTCCTGTACTTCCATGGGCCACATAGACAGCTCCGGTTTCTTCCACATATTTCGCAACGGCGATGGCCTGCACCATTCTTTCCGCGCTTACGCTGAGCGGATAGGTTGCATTCTTCAGCACATTTCCATAAATCAGGAAGCGGATGCATGACTGATAATAATCTTCTGTAACGTCTACCGATTTAAAAGAGGTGACACCCAGGGACTTCGCTCTTTTTTCAATAGCCCCCAATTCTTCCGCACTGAATCCACCCGTGTTTACAGTAAGGGCATACACTTCCAGCCCCTTCACCTTTTTCAGATAAATGGCGCAATAGGTAGTATCCAGACCTCCACTATATGCTAAAACAACTTTTTTGTTTTCGGTATTCATTAGCATTCAGGTTGAATTATTTAGCCAGTTTTTGCTTTTTTAATCTATTCGATTTAAAAAGGCCCAGTTCAGTCAGTATGAAATCTACTTTCTCTTTCCTTAAAAGTGTTTTCAGTAAACCCCATTGTTTAATTTTCATGAAGCGTTCATACAATTTACTGTGTTGTACAAAGTCCCGGGCGGCTTCTTCCTTCGGCTTATGTTCTTTCGGATCAAACAACATGGCAGTACACATGCAGTTTTTTCTTTCCTTACTCATGAGGATCTCATAGTTCACACAGCTTTTACATCCTGCCCAGAAGGCTTCGTCCTGTGTGAGTTCAGAGTAGGTGACGGGTTCGTAACCCAGGTCAGAATTGATCTTCATGACGGCCAGACCGGTTGTGAGTCCGAATAGTTTTGCACCCGGATATAATTTCTGGCTCAGGTAAAAAATCTTTTTCTTGATATTTTTTGCAAGCCCGCTTTTGCGGAATGAAGGGGCGACGATCAATCCTGAATTGGCGACATATTCGCCGTGACTCCATGTTTCGATATAACAGAATCCGGCCCAAAACCCTTCTTCGGTAAAAGCAATAACCGCTTTCCCTTCGCGCATTTTTTCTTTGATATAATCGGGACTTCTTTTGGCTATTCCGGTTCCGCGTGCTTTGGCAGAGGATTCCATTTCATCACAGATGATATGGGCAAAGTCCTGATGAGAGGCATTTGCGATTTGTATCGTGAATTTCTGATCTTGTTCCATTGAATGAATACGTATGATAATTGAATGTCAGCGACGAAGTCACTGAAGGTTAACGCCGGCTGATTACGGGCATAGGTCCTGACAACGGAAAACTATGGATGGGAAATATCAACGTCGTACCCAAAAGGGAATGGGACGAACAGAAAAAATAACGCAGGGGCGCTGCGTCATAAAAACCCCACGCCTGTTGAAGGCATGTAATATCATTCCGGTGAGGACTGATATGGGTGAGTTTTTTTTCATTTCTTAAAAAATGGGATGACTATGGTTGTTAACCATACAAAGTAACAGCTTTTCCGGAAATTCTAAGATATTTTTTAAGGGAAAGACCTGAATCTTAACAATGTGGAAATGTGGAAATGTGGAGATGTGGAGATGTGGAGATGTGGAGATGCGGAGATGCGGAGATGTGAAGATGAAAAGTGAAATGGAACAAATTCCATCTCCACATTCCCATAGTTTGATTATTTGACAGAAACAGAATGCAGCGCTGCAGCCATTTCAGACAAAAGGGAAGCATCTTTTTCAATGGCGTTACCGACTACGATCAGGTCTGCGCCGGCCCTGGCATTGAGATAGACTTTTTCTGGGTCCTGGATTCCGCCGCCGATGATCAGTGGTATATCAATGCATGCCGAAACCCGTTCAATCATATCGGTGGAAATGGGTCTTCTGGCGCCGCTTCCGGCATCCATATAGATCAGCTTCATGCCCAGCATTTCACCTGCCATGGCTGTGCAAAGTGCAATTTCATTTTTATCTGAAGGAATGGGCAGGGCATTACTGATGTAGGAGACCGTTGTGGGGGCACCTCCGTCAATCACCATATAACCTGTGGAGATGATTTCAAGTCCGCTTTTCCGGACGGCCGGAGCAGATACCACATGCTGACCGATGAGTAATTCCGGATTTCTACCCGAAATAAGGGAGAGGTACAGGAGGGCATCTGCATAGGGTGTTACCTGGGAGGGGGTACCCGGAAAAAGGATAACAGGTATTTTACAAAGCGTTTTTATCTGCTGAACCATCTGGTCCAGACGATCGGAAATAACCAGGCTTCCACCGACAAAAAGATAATCCACGCGGGCCTGCACAGCCAGTTCCACCAGGGAAGCTGTTTTAGCGGAGTCTGCTTTATCGGGGTCGATCAGGAGAGCGAAAGACTTACGCCGAGTTCTTTTTTTAAGCAGTAAAGCATGGTAAATCTCGTCCTTCATGTTGTTGATTACCTTGCAAATGTGCGAAAACTTTCCGGCTTTCCGAAACGTTATACCTAGTGACACAGGTAACCGATTATCCGGGTCTTTCCAAATTTTTTTTTGAAAATATGTGCATAAAAGTTTAATCGAATACCAGCTTGAGGTTGCGGAATTATTAACATCATTTGGCATTAATGTGAATATTTACAATGGGAATATTCAAAATCAAAAAATACTTTCGTCACCTGCTTAACGATTTGTTAATAAGCCGGTTTTGTTCCTAACCAAATAAAGTATTTCCATCATATGGCCACTCATACGCAATCTGCGAACGGTTTGCAATTCAGCCGGCGTTATACCCGGGACAACATGGATGTTTTTGACCAGTTTGAATATGACTACCGCAGTTCGGTAATCCGTAACCCTTCCGGAGAGATTGTATTTGAGATGACGAAAGTTGAAGTGCCCAGAGGATGGAGCCAGATCGCCACGGATATTCTGGCCCAGAAATATTTCCGTAAAGCCGGTGTGCCACAACCCGATGGCAGCCTGGGCAGGGAAACGTCAGTAAAGCAGGTGGCCCATAGGATGGCGAATTGCTGGAAAGTGTGGGGCGTGAGATATGGATATTTCGCAACAGAACAGGATGCAACGGTTTTTTATGAAGAACTGGTATATTCCATCCTGAACCAGGCCTGTGTTCCCAACAGCCCCCAATGGTTCAATACCGGACTGTACGAAAGTTATGGTATCACCGGCAAGCCACAGGGTCATTATTATGTTGACCAGCTGGATGGCCAGCTGAAGAAATCCACTTCAGCCTACGAACGCCCTCAACCCCATGCCTGTTTTATATTAAGTGTGGAAGATGACCTGGTAAATGATGGCGGTATCATGGACCTCTGGGTTCGTGAGGCCCGCATTTTCAAATACGGATCGGGTGTGGGAACTAATTTTTCCAATATCCGGGGTGAAGGGGAAAAACTCAGCGGCGGTGGTACTTCCAGCGGACTGATGAGTTTTCTAAAAATCGGCGATCGGGCAGCAGGTGCCATCAAATCAGGCGGTACCACACGCCGGGCGGCCAAGATGGTTTGTCTCGACCTGGATCATCCGGAAATTCTGAACTTTATCAACTGGAAACAGGAGGAGGAAAAGAAAGTAGCGGCGTTGATTTCAGCCGGATATGCCAGCGATTATGAAGGAGAAGCGTATAAAACTGTCAGCGGACAGAATTCAAATAATTCAGTCAGGATCCCCAATTCATTTTTTGCAAGGCTTGAAAACGATGAGGATTGGGAATTGAAAGCCAGAAGTGACGGAAGAGTCATGAAAAAAATTCCTGCCAAGGAAGTCTGGAACCAGATTTCGTACGCTGCATGGCGTTGTGCTGACCCGGGTACCCAATACGACACCACTATCAATGAATGGCATACGTGCCCCAATGGTGGCCGTATCCGGGCATCCAACCCCTGCTCCGAGTATATGTTTCTGGACAACACGGCTTGTAACCTGGCTTCTGTAAACCTCCGCAGGTTCTATGATGAAACCACCAACCTGATCGATGTGGAAGGGTTTGAGTACACCTGTCGTTTATGGACAGCGGTACTTGAAATTTCCGTTTTGATGGCACAGTTTCCCTCCAAGGAAGTGGCTCAGTTATCCTATGATTACCGTACACTCGGGCTCGGGTATGCCAACCTGGGCTCAATGCTCATGGTCATGGGCATCCCTTACGACAGCGAAGAAGCCAGAGGTATTGCCGGTGCGATCAGTGCGATCATGACGGGAATCTCTTACAAAACCAGTGCTGAAATGGCGAGAGTAATGGGCACGTTTCCAAAATTTGAAGAAAACCGGGAAGCCATGCTCCGGGTGATGCGTAATCACCGGCTCGCCGCCTATGATGCAGATGAATATGAAAAACTGGAAATCAGGCCCCAGGGTATCAAGGCAAAATACTGTCCGGATTACCTCCTGAAATCTGCCACCAAGGCATGGGATGATGCAGTTCAGCTGGGCGAGAAATTCGGATACCGTAATGCGCAGGCAACCGTAATCGCCCCAACAGGCACCATTGGCCTGGTGATGGATTGTGATACCACCGGTGTGGAACCGGACTTCGCACTCGTAAAATTCAAAAAACTTTCGGGGGGCGGGTATTTTAAAATTATCAATCAATCGGTCCCTGCAGCCCTTAGAAATATGGGGTATCCGGAAAAAGAAATTGATTCCATCGTGAAATATGCTGTGGGTGCGGGCAGTTTTGCCGGCGCGCCGCATATCAATCACCAGACCCTCAGTGAAAAGGGATTTTTTGCAGAAGAAATTAAAAAACTGGATGCCGCCGTGGCTTCAGCATTTGAAATCGGGTTTGTATTTAATGTATATAATCTGGGAGAAGAATGCCTGCAACGCATGGGATTCCATCCGGAACAATATTATAATTTTGAGTGGAACCTCCTGGAAGCCCTTGGTTTCACGGATGAAGAAATAGCGGAAGCCAATGATTATATCTGCGGAACCATGACGGTGGAAGGGGCTGCTTATCTGAAGAAGGAACATCTGCCGGTATTTGATTGCGCCAATAAATGCGGCAAGATCGGAGAACGATTTATTCACGCACACGGGCATATCCGGATGATGAGTGCGGTTCAGCCTTTTATCAGTGGCGCCATATCAAAAACCATCAATCTTCCGAATGAAGCCACCATCGAAGAAATTGCAGATGCTTACCTGCTCAGCTGGAAACTGGCACTGAAAGCCTGCGCACTCTACCGCGACGGATCTAAACTTTCCCAGCCGCTGAGTAATAAATCAGATAAAAAGAAAAAAACAGATACGACGGAAGAAATCAGAACGACCATTCCGAACGAACCCCTGGCGGCCATGGAACCACATATTGTGGATATGAGCAAATTGACCGTGCAGGAATTATTACTGGAAGTACAGAAAAGGGTTCAGGCTTCTCCTGATACCAAATTAAAAAGGGAACTCGCCACTATCGTGGAACGCAGAACGCTGCCACCCAAAAGACGGGGCTTTACGCAAAAAGCAAAAATAAATGGTCAGGTTATTTTCCTCCGGACCGGTGAATATTCCGATGGTGCCCTGGGCGAAATCTTTATCGACATGGCCAAGGAAGGGGCTACCATGCGCAGCATGCTGAATTGCTTTGCCATAGCCATTTCTATCGGACTCCAATATGGTGTTCCCCTCGAAGAATTCGTGGAGAAATTTGTCTTTACCCGGTTTGAACCTTCCGGAATGGTGGATCATCCCAATATCAAGAGCACGACTTCCATTGTGGATTTTATTTTCCGCTCCATGGCGTATGAATATCTCGGAAGAACCGATCTCGTTCACGTACTGGATAAACCGGAAGTGCTGAATACGGGTACGGCAGACTGGGATCAGCCGGTTGCCGAGCCCGAAAAGAAAATGCCGGAATTGAGTGAAGTGAGGATCGTGGCAAAACCTTCGGTTTCTCTTTCAAACCCTCTTCCAAAAACGGCAGTAAAACCAATGAACACGGATTCGGGTATAAGTGCGGTCAATGCAGCAGCGAAAAGTATGCAGAGCGACGCGCCGGCCTGTAATACCTGCGGGCATATCACGATCCGCAGCGGAACCTGTTATAAATGCCTGAACTGCGGGAACAGCATGGGCTGCAGCTAGTTCAGAAAAAGATACTTTGGACGGTTTTAATTAACCTTGAACCTCATATATCTATATGGGGTTCTTTTTTGGCTTAACGCTTAAAGCTTAACGCCTTTTGGTGCCGCTCCCCGATTAAATATCCACCATTCTAATTATTAAAAAATCTTTCAATTGCGTTTTGCGTTACGCCTTACCGTCCCAAATCGGGAATTCTTCCCATGCTTTGGCAAGGAAATTGGATTATACCTGACAATTTTAATCAACCCCTATTCGTTATTATTAAACTCAAATGAAAACCATGAAAAAGATCCTGGCCCTTGCACTGCTCCTTACCTTATTGTATTCCTGCAGTAATGAAGTGACTCCTTATCAGGCTGCAACCAATCACTACAGCCATTGTAAGAATATGAAGTAAAAATTCTTTGCCCCCTGCATCGCATCAATCATGGCGCTTCTTAGTACATTGTGAATCCATTGTACTTTAGTGGACGCTTTGATTGATTTTTTATTTTATGCCTGCTCCATAATGCGATAAGATGGTCATTCATTTCGGATATGAGAAAAAACAGGTAATGAGTGCATTGAGATATCACTTCATTTCCAGACCTGAAATAAAAATTCTGCTCATCATCGTAAACCTGTTTACCATTTTAAGTGCAATTCTTTTTTATTTGCATAAAATCCAACCAGTATCCTTCCTGTTGTTTTCTATCCTTTGGTTTATTCTCCTTATCACTTTCTGGACCCTGCTTCCATTGAGTGTTTATAAAAAGTCACAGACTTTCCAGGACCGGTTCAGCATGGATTTGAATGATACGGGCGTCGTTTTGCAAACGCATCGGGGATCGATTGCCTGGGCCTGGGAGGATATCAGTACATTTCTGGAAACCCCCTTCAACTTTCATCTTTATTTCAACAGCCGCTCTTTTTTCCTGATCCCTAAAGATGCGTTTAACGACCTTGAATCATTGCAGGAAACGAGGGCGCTGCTAAAGCGAAAAATATTGAAGAACTGAAGTGAATGTGCAAATGTGCAAATGTGCAGATGTGCAGATGTGCAAATGGAACGGTCATCTGTCAACGGTCAACGAAAAAATTCATCATGATTAAACTATTAAGCCAGCCATGGCCCTGGTGGGTTTCAGGCCCTGCGATTGCCTTTATTATGTCCATACTGATATTTTCAGGAAAGACATTTGGATTTTCAGCAAACCTGTCGAATATCTGCTCTATGCTTGGAATGGGCAAACAGGTCCCATATTTTAGATTCGACTGGAAGAAACAACGCTGGAACCTGTGGTTCCTGGTCGGATCGGTCATAGGCGGATTTATTGCTGCTCATTTTTTTCAGTCCACAATGCCGCTCGATTTATCTCCTGCTACAATAACTGATCTGAAGAAATTGAATATTCCGTTTGACGGAAACCTGGAACCCTCCGCCATTTTCAACTGGAATTATTTGCTAAGCGCTAAGGGATTATTGCTGTTCCTCGGAGGTGGGTTCTTAATCGGATTCGGTACACGGTATGCCGGAGGTTGTACTTCAGGTCATGCGATATCCGGTCTCTCCAACCTCCAGTTGCCTTCATTGATTGCTGTCATCGGGTTTTTTATCGGCGGATTATTGATGACTCATATATTGTTCCCGTTCATTTTTAAATAACGATGATGAAAACTTTAAAATATATTTTAGCGGGTGTGCTTTTCGGGATCATCATGACAAAATCAGAAGCCGTTTCCTGGTACCGGATCCAGGAGATGTTTCGATTTCAGTCTTTTTTCATGTATGGCATCATCGGAACGGCCGTTGTTTCGGGTATGATCCTGGTTGCCACCATAAAAAAGTTTCGGATGAAAGATATGGATGGGCAACCCATTCAATTCGATGCCAAAGACAGGCGCTGGAAAAAATACCTGCTGGGGGGCACCATTTTCGGTATGGGATGGGCTATGACAGGAGCTTGTCCGGGACCCATATTTGTTTTGCTCGGACAGGGGTATACTGTTATACTGATGGTAATAGCCGGCTCGCTGGCGGGCACTTTTGTTTATGCCCTCCTGCGCAGCCGGCTTCCGCAATAGAATTACTGTTTATTGATACCGGCAATCATTCTGTCTGCCTCCGGTTGCTGAAAATTGGTGAGGCCGCCATCGCAGGTTAATATGTACGAAGTGGATTCTTTATATATATCAACACGTTTAATCGTATAATCTTTAAACTCCGCCACGTCTCCGTTATTCCCTGTTTTCAAAGCGGCCAGACCCTGTTGAAAATATTTTAATTGTTTCACATCACAGAACTTCAGTGTTTTAATGATGACTGAATTATTGTATTCCTGGGTCCGGAACTGAAGCACATAACAAGTGTCTGATTGTTTGGTGATCCGCAGCAGACTGATCGGCCAGGTACCCTGCCTGACATCAACGATACTCGTGGTAGCTGAGTTGACAATTTTAAACTGCGCCTTCATGAAAAGAGGCGATAACAGGATTAGTAACAGGAACTTTTTCATACGAGCGATTGAATTTTTAGGTTTTGAATTAGTGTTGTCTTTCGATTAAATCATTAATAATAAAAATCATTCTGTTGGCCTGGGCTTCCTGGAAATTTGTAACCGCTCCGTCATAACTTAAAATATACCAGGAATCTTCTTTTTTCTTTCCGACCCTTTTGATCGAATAATTTCTGAATTCAGCAATATCCCCATTGGATCCTTTTTTCAGGGTCAGCAATCCTTCTTTGAAATACTTTAATTGTTCCATCGTCTCGAGATCCATGGTTTTATATGTCATGGCATTCATGGCAGACTGATCCCTGAACTGAATAGCGTAACAGGTATCCGTATAATAAATAACTCTTTGAAGATTTATGGGCCAGGGGGCTAAACGAACCTGTATGAGATCAACTTCCGGATAATTTGTTTTGTTAATCCGGGATCCCATATGGGTATGAAGGAATAAAGAAATAAAAAGTAAATACCTCATAGGGAAATATTGGCCTTACAAGATAAAATTAATAGCCAGTTTTCGCAATGAAAACAGGTCTATTTTTCTGAAAAAAAATGTTAATTCAGAACAATAAACCCGCAATAAAATAGTTGTCAAAAAAAAACAGTAAACCCGATAAGTGTAAATACCTATCATCAGGCCTAAGGCTTAATGCCTAAAGCACAGTGTTCACTGTTCGCCAATTCAATATCCGATCGTAAACCGCTGTCTGATAAATTGGGGATTTTCCAATTCATCGATCAGGGCAACAGCATAGTCATCATAGCTGATATCGCTATTCCCCTTTTTATCAAATACCGGGTTGTCCTTACCCAGGCGGAATTTCCCGGTACGCGGACCTGGTTCGATCATGATGGCCGGACTGAAAAAGGTCCAATCCAGTTCCTTTTCATTCCTGAAAACATCCAGCGATTTTCTCTGTTCACTGGCTCCATGCCTCCAGGTTTCCGGAAAACCGGCCGTATCTACCAGTTGCACACCCGGCGCTACTTCCAGACTTCCTGCTCCGCCAACTACGATTAATCTTTTAACGCCTGCTTTTTTTGCAGCTGCAATAACAGCATTTGACATTTCTGTAAACAATGAATAAGTTTCCGGCTTACCCCAGGTGATTCCAAAGGCACTGATCAATGCATCATGACCTATAATAATGGATGACAGTAATTCTGTATCCAATGCGTTGGCTTTTACCCATTTCACCTGGTCGTTTTTAACACCGGAATCCGGATGGCGGGCAATACCCGTAACCTCATGTCCCCGGAGTAATGCTTCTGCAGAAATCCTGGATCCTATTTTACCATTTGCCCCGATGATTGCTAGTTTCATATACTTCGTTTTATGTTTGACCTTAAATTGTAATAAAATTAGTTACAGTATAAAATAAATTTTTTAGTTGAACCGGTAAACAAATTTTTTCAGTGTTACCTTTTCCAGTTCACCCAAAAGCGCTTTTTCGGCATCATTGTACAGATTGTCCAGGTGAATATTGATCTGCCTTCCGACAATACAATTGGGATTGGGTTTATTTTTTGATTTCATTAAAAGGGAACTTTGATGAACTGACCGGTAAACATCCGACAGACGAATATCGCCTTCGGGTTTATTTAACGAAAACCCCCCGTTTTTGCCTTCTTTGCTTTTTACCATTTTATTTTTAAGAAGGTTTATTAATTCCTTTCTGACCAGAACCGGGTTAATTTGAATACTGCCCCCCAAATCATCTGACGATAATACCCCCCCCTTTGCCTTGGCAAGCAAGGTTAAAATATGAATGGATATGGAGAACCGGCTGTTATTCAAACTGTAACTTTAAATAGTACAGTAAAGATAAACCGGCCTTTGGGAATAACAAAATTTTTTTGGATGTGTGGATTCCCGGTCTGGATTCAAAGAAAGAGGTAAAATATAGAAATTGATCTGGATCATCAATCCTTTTGATTTCTTACCGGGGGTGGTATTGAATTTGAATTAAATTACGAGATGCCCGCCATTCAACCGGAAAGTAAGAGTGTAGCATCATACCGGTTTCCACCCGGCTATACGATGTGGCGAAGCCTTTTAAACTCTCTTACATTTATGAAAGATCCGATCGGGGCGATCTCTCTCAATATGCTTAAATTTTCCGGAACCTATTCAGCCGTATTGATCGGGAGCGGAAAACTCATTATTACCGAGGATCCTGAATTTATTCAATACATACTCCGGGACAATCATTCGAACTATCAAAAATCAGCGCTTAGTACCAAAACAGCAGCGCGTTTGTTTGGAAAGGGATTGTTATTTTCCAACGGTCAGCCCTGGTTGAAACAAAGAAGACTTATACAGCCGGCTTTTCATCAGGGTAAAATACAGGGGCTTAATGAAATTATTGCCTCGACTTCAAAAGACTTTATTTCTTCAATGGAAGAAGGAGAAAAAATAGACATCTACCCGCTGATGCATGCGTTATCATTTTCGGTTTTAATTCATTCTCTTTTTGACATTCCCCTCTCTGCACAAACCATCTCAGAACTGAGTTCAGGATTCACCGATATGCAGGATTTCCTGTTGAAAGACGTTAATCAGCCTTTCAGGAAACTTTTATATCCGGTCAACAGGGCAGAAAAGAAAATATTGCAGAAATCAAAAAAAATAAGAAAAATTCTGGAAGAAATTATTCAGCAGCGAAGAACTGACGAAAAGAAACACAACGATCTTTTAGATATGCTGATGAGCACCAGGTATGAGGATTCCGGGGAAGCCATGGGGCAGGAGCAAATGATTGACGAGATTCTGGTGCTGCTTTTTGCAGGACATGAAACAACGGCGAATACACTTTCCTGGCTTCTGTACCTTTTGGCCAGTCATCCGGAAGTAGCGGGGAAATTAAAAACTGATGCCGGAAAAATAAGTGTGTTTGATAGTCCGAAAAATGAATATTTCAATGCCGTCATTTCTGAAGGAATGCGCATGTACCCGGCTGCCTGGATGACTGAACGGGTTTCTCTCAGTGATGATCAGTTCAATGGCTTCAGTTTTCCAAAGGGGACCATTATTATACCTTTTTTTTATGGGTTGCATAGAAATAAGGATTATTGGGTGGAAGAATCCAGGTTCAACCCGGAGCGATTTATGTTTTCAGATCCGGCGCAACGGAAAAAAGTAAAAAACTTCTTTCCATTCGGAGCCGGTCCGAGAATGTGTATTGGTAATAATTTTGCAATGACGGAAATGTCATTTATCCTCCACAGTTTTTTAAGTTCATTTGAAATTTCTTCTGCACAGGAAATCCCCGCTATGTGGCCTTTAATTACTTTGCGACCCCGGAAAGTGCTGCTGAATATTAAGCGGATCAATGAGTTACCTTTATAACTTAAAATATTCACACGGAGCAATTGGATTGTTATTGTATATTTTGGAGGCAATCATTTGCAGAGATTAATTCATTTGATATGCCGGTTTCGTCTCAGGATTTGGCTTTTTGGCATCATTTAGGAATTTGCCGTCGGATTCTGCGATATTTTTGACTCCTTCATTCAATCACCAGTTCAAATTTAAATTATGAGAAAACTTATTTATCCATTCGCTGCCTTTTTGCTGATCATGGGTTCTGCTTTTACGGTCATTACATCGCAGGACTGGAAAATAGCAGACGGCTATTCTGTTAAGTTTGACGGAGGAGATCCATCCGGTGAATTCTCCGGCCTGAAGGGCACCATCAATTTTGATCCCAATGATCTGGCGACCGCTAAATTTGATGCAACGATCGATGTAGCTACGATCAATACCGGTAATGGAATGAAAAACACGCACGCCAAAAGTGAAAAATGGTTTGATGCAGTTAAATATCCGACCATCCAGTTTACTTCCAGTGCCATCACAAAAGCAGCGGATGGTTATGAAGCAAAAGGTATGCTGAGTATGCATGGTGTGACAAAAGAAATTGTTATTCCGTTTACATTTGATAATAATGTTTTTAAGACTTCTTTCTCGATAAACCGCCTGGACTATAATATCAACACTGCAGAGCCTAACCATGGCAGCAGTACTTTCAAAGTTGATATTTCTGTGCCGGTTACAAAATAACTGAATGTTTAAAAGGAAATTTTTGCATGCCTCCCTGGCCGCAATCCTGACGGCCATCGCTGCTTTTATTTACAGGCGCATTTATTTTTTTGCAACGGAGGCGGATTTTTCAAAAGTTCTGAGCATCTCCGGGATCATTGCCTATAGCATACTCATTTGTATGCTGGCGGCCTTGTTAAGCTATAGCCTGACCCGGTACCTAGGGAAACGCGGGGAGATTATTTTTAATTTTTTATTTTCAATCATATCTTTTGCGGCCGTGATGATCCCTATTTCTGTTACCCTTCCGCTAAACATTCCCTTTCCCGAACTGTTCCCCGGCCTGGCAGTTCCGATGGTTTTTTTCCCGGCCGTTGCCTGGTATACCGTAAATCCTTTATTCACTAAACGTATTGAAAATTGAAAATAAATCAGGATGCGTTCGTTTCCCGGAAATGATATTCCTGAAGTTTCGAATGGAATAAATAATTACCGACATGAATAAAATGAATTCAAAAGGGATGCTCGTATATACAGGTATCCTGTTCGTTTGCTTGTTTACCATCGCTTTCATTCCGGGCAAATCAAGATATACAAAAAACCGGACTTCTTCAGCTGATGAAGGTTTTGTACTGGTTAAAAATCCGAAAGGACCCACACTGGGATATTCAGCGCAGTCCGGTGTAAAAATTCTTACCATCGGAGCACTTGCTTTCAAGGACCTGAACAAGAATGGCCTTTTGGACAAATATGAAGACTGGCGATTGCCGGTGAATGAAAGGGCAAAGGACCTCGCATCAAAAATGTCTATTGAACAAATTGCCGGACTGATGTTATACAGCGGTCACCAGGCGATTCCCTCCATGCCGGGACCGATGGGACGAACCACCTATAATGGAAAGCCTTTTAGTGAAAGTGGAGCGAATCCATGGGACCTGACCGATCAGCAAAAAAAATTTCTTACTACAGATAACCTGAGACATGTATTGATTACTTCCGTGCAAACGCCTGAAGTGGCCGCCAGATGGAACAATAATATGCAAGCCCTGGTGGAAGGAATCGGATTGGGTATTCCCGCCAATAATAGTACAGACCCGAGAAACAGCACCAATGCAGGTGTTGAATATACAGCCGGTGCCGGAGGAAAAATATCGCAGTGGCCTGAATCTTTGGGCTTTGCAGCGACATTTGATCCGTCTGTCGTGCAGGGATTTGGTCAGATCGCGTCACAGGAATACCGCGCGCTGGGCATTGCAACGGCTTTATCGCCACAGATTGATCTGGGTACAGAACCCAGGTGGTCACGCATCAATGGAACTTTTGGAGAAGATCCGCAACTGGATGCTGATATGGCCCGGGGCTATGTAGACGGATTTCAAAATTCCAGCGGCAACGAAGAAATTGCAAACGGATGGGGATATACGAGTGTTAACGCAATGATCAAACACTGGCCCGGAGGCGGACCCGAAGAAGGCGGTCGCGATGCCCATTTCGCTTATGGTAAGTTTGCCGTTTATCCGGGTAATAATTTTGATGAACAACTCGTGCCCTTTGTGGACGGGGCTTTGCATTTGTCAGGCAAAACAAAAACAGCGGCAGCTGTTATGCCTTATTATACCATCTCCTATAACCGGGATGATAAAAATGGTGAGAACAAAGGAAACAGTTATAATTCTTATCTGATCACTGACCTGCTGAGAAAAAAATACGGATATGACGGAGTGATATGTACCGACTGGCTGGTGACTGCAGACGAAGGTAAAACTCCCGACATCTTCGCGGGTAAATCCTGGGGCATGGAAACCAATACGGTCACGGAAAGACATTATAAAGTGCTCATGGCAGGCGTTGATCAGTTTGGTGGCAACAATGATGCGGCTCCGGTTTTGGCTGCATATCAAATGGGCATTGCAGAACACGGTGAAGCGTTCATGCGGGCAAGAATGGAACTATCTGCCATCAGATTACTCAGAAATATTTTCCAGGTGGGGCTCTTTGAAAACCCATACCTCAATATCGAAAATACAAAGCAAACGGTAGGCAAAGCATCATTCATGAAAGCGGGTTATGAAGCACAATTGAAATCGATCGTGATGCTGAAGAATAGTAATCATATTCTCCCCTTACAAAAAGGGAAAACCGTTTATATTCCGAAACAATACGTGCCCGAAAGGAAAGATTTTTTTGGAAGAATAACGCCCGCCAGTTTCGTAGATGCCGTGAGTCCGGAGATACTAAAAAAATATTTTACGGTCACCGACGATCCTTCAAAAGCAGATTATGCAATTGTATTCGCGGGAGGCGCCAGTGGCGGTCCGGGATATGACAAAGAAGATTTGGCAAAAGGAGGAAACGGATATGTTCCGATCAGTCTTCAGTACAATCCATATACGGCAGACTATGCGCGTGCGCATAGTATTGCTGCCGGAGATCCGGTAGAACCGGGCATTACCAACCGTTCCTACAAAGGAAAAACCATTATTTCCGGCAATGCCGCAGATCTGAAAACGATTCAGGATACAAAAAAAGCCATGCAGGGGAAGCCGGTTATTGTTTGCCTTTTCCTTTCAAAGCCTGCCGTCGTGAGTGAATTTGAAAAAGAAGCAGATGGCATCTTTGTTAGTTTTGGTGTTCAGAACCAGGCACTCCTTGACGTGATAGCCGGAGTTGCAGAGCCTTCCGGATTATTACCGGTTCAAATGCCGGTGAGTATGAAATATGTGGAATTGCAAAGCGAAGACATTCCCCACGATATGATTTGTTATACGGACGCAAACGGGAACACCTATAATTTTGGATTTGGCCTGAACTGGAAAGGGGTTATCAGCGATACCCGTACTGAACGGTATGCCAATATCATTAAACAACCTGTTATTGAAGCAGCGGGAAATAAAATAACTATCACCGCTTCAACCCCCGGATCTAAAATTTATTATACATTAGATGGTTCAACGCCTTCTTTCACGAAGGAAAATGAATATACCAGGCCGTTTGTTGTGAATAAAGGAACCGTTATTAAGGTATTGGCCAAGAAGTATGGTGTGGACAACAGCAGCCTGGTTGAGTATGAATATAAATGAACTTCTAACGGGAAAAAATGATAAAAAAGGGGCTGTCTTTCACGGTGTTGCTTTTTGTTTCCATCGCGGGTTTCGCACAGACTTTCCCCGATAGTCAGACGGATGGTAAATATATTTTAGTCAATGGTGCAAAATTATGGGTTGTACTTGTAGGGAAGGGAGATCCGCTGTTTATTATTCCCGGAGGACCCGGTGGTGCACATATCAAATACCGTCGCTTCGATTCCCTGGCGGACAACAATATGCTGGTATATTTTGATGCCTTCGGAAGAGGCAAATCAGATACGGCCAAAGACGCAAAGGAATATACGCTGGATCGTGACATCGAAGATCTGGAGGGATTACGAGTGGGACTTCAGCTGGATCAGATCAATGTACTGGGTCATTCTTATGGCGGACTGGTAGCACAGGGATACGCATTGAAATATCCGCAACATGTAAAACACCTGGTGCTCGCGAATACTTTTCACAGTTATGTGATGTGGCAGGAAAATGACGACAACAGCAATCATGAAATCAAGAAGAACTATCCCGAAATCTGGGCTGCGATGATGAAACTCCGGGACCAGGGATCCGTTACCAGCGATTCTGCTTACCAGGCATTGTATAATCAGGTGCCTTACGGATTTTTATATGCGTACAATCCGGACTATTTCCGGACCCGGTCATCATCATACCCCAATCCCCAGAATGCAAAATTATATTTTCAGATGACAGGCATCGACGGCGATTTCAATATCGGCGGTGATGTCGGTCGTTTCGATTTCCGGGAGAAATTAAAGGGACTGAAAATGCCGGTATTGATTTATGGTGGCCGTTACGACCGGGTAGCTGTTCCGGAGATGATGATCAAATACAAAGATTATTGTCCGCAGGCCCGATTTGTCATGTTTGAATATTCAGGACATAATCCCCAGGTGGAAGAACCCTCCTTATTATTTCCACTGCTGAGGGAATTTTTGAACAGCGGAAAATAATCTCAATCAGTGGCATCTCCAGGGAATTTTTACAACGACGGCACTACTCAACACCATTGGAATCACAATTTCACAAATCAACTGACATTGCAGGCTGGTCAGAGATTATTGCTCTACTTTACCACCACCATTTGTTTTGCACCAATCATTTTATTGTCAGCATAAAGAACGTAAGAGTAAACGCCAGATGCCAGAGAACCCGCATCAACACTCAAGACCCCGCGCCCGCTTCCGCTCACATTGATCGTTTGAATCAGTTTTCCACTCATATCGGAAATCAATATTTCTGCGTGCGTAAATCCGGAGGGTAATGAATAGCTGATTGATGTATTTCCATGAAACGGATTCGGCGCATTCTGGGCGAGCGAAGATCCGTCGGAAAAAGAAGAACTCATATTCGATATACCTTTCAATAGTTCTTCAATACGCTGTAGACGGATTTCCAGTGAATCGATTTTAGCGTCCTGTGCTGCGATCTTTTGGTTTTTGTCCTCATTCGAATCAATGAGCTCCTGCATACCTTTTACCAGTGGTGCTACAAAATCAGTGTATCGGAGTCCGTAATAGTCCTTGTCATTTTTAGGTTCGTCCACGCCGCTGAAATCATAGTTGATGGATTTGGCGGCGGCTTCCACTTCCTGGGCAACGAGGCCGCTGTAGAGAATCTTCGCTTTTTGCGCCTGTGCAAGCAGATGCGCAGATTGCATGGACGGATTCTTTTTACTGTCGGGATTTGCATTACCGGCATCTAGGTATTTTTCGAAGGCGGCCGGATCTAAATTATATGTTACCGGGCGCAGTTTTTTGATGAATTCAAGTCCGGCCACATTCTCTTTGATATTTTTTTTGAAGCGCCCGTCAGACAGGGTGGACCAACCCACCTGGCCTCCGATACTTGTGATATTACCGTCGCCCAGCCGGATCTGGTTATCAGCGGTTACGATCGTGCTACTACCGAGCGCTGAACTGTTCGTGACTGGTATAGCGGGATATGTATTGAATCCCAGAAAACTGGAGTTGGTACTGGGATAATATCCTGAAAAAGCACCCAATGAAATATTTTCGTCCCCGGTATTATTTCCCATAGCCTCGTAACCAAATGCCGCATTCTCTGATCCGATGGTGTTATTGTATAAAGCATAACTTCCCAAGACGGCATTTGATGATCCGGTGGTCGTTGAATACATGGCCCGGCTTCCGTACGCTGAATTGTCAGTTCCGGTCGAATTATTTGTCAGAGTATAAGCACCCATACCGGTATTTGCCCCGCCGTTGTTGGCGTTCAGGGCATAAATGCCGTTCGCCGTATTGTCGGAAGCGGTTTTATTGGCTATCAGGGCATTAAAACCAATGGCCGTATTTCCATTTCCAGTCGTATTGTTGTATAAAGTTGCGTCCCCAATGGCGGTATTTTGAATGCCGATCGTATTATCGTACATGGAATAGGCGCCGACCGCCAGATTTTGGTATCCGGTTGTATTGAAAAATAATGTATGGACACCATTTGCCACGTTTTCGTAGCCGGTGGTATTCGAATACATCGTATACAAACCGGTGGCCACATTATCATGTCCGCTGCCATTGAGGTTCATGGCCTGAAATCCGATGGCGGTATTATTGTTACCGGTTGTAGTCCATTTCAGTGCTTCAAAACCCAGGGCCGTATTCTGTATACCGGTCGTGTTGGCCATGAGTGTTTTCGAGCCGACGGCCACGTTGTAAATTCCAGACGTGCTGTTCATCAGCGCGGAGTCGCCAATGGCCACCGAGTTATTATTGCCCGTATTGGAAAAAAGGGCATGATCCCCGATAGCAATATTGCAAAATCCGATGGTATTATTATCCAGCGCAAATGATCCGATGGCCTGGTTGCTTCTGCCCGTTGTATTTAAGAAGAGCGCCCCATGACCGATGGCATCATTGTCTTTGCCCGTGGTATTCGCGCTGAGCGCATAGGTGCCGATGGCTGCATTCTGGATGCCCGTGGTATTGGCATTCAGACTATGAAAACCGATGGCCGTATTGTGATCCCCGGATGTATTGGCGTACATGGATTTGGATCCGATGGCCGTGTTGAATCCGCCACTCCCGTTGGTGGTAAACAGGGCCGAGTCGCCGATGGCAATCTGGTTATGACCGGCCGTACTGTTCAGCATGGCGCGCACGCCAATGGCTACATTGGAATAACCAGTCGTATTGGAATAGAGGGAAAAATATCCCATCGCCATGTTTGCGCTACCGGTGGTATTGGCCTGCAGGGACCGGGTGCCAATGGCTGCGTTGGCATTTCCGTTTGTGTTGGCTGCAAGTGAATAAAATCCGATGCCGGTATTGGCGAAGCCGCCGGTGTTAGACGCCAGGGCATTATTGCCGATGGCGGTAATACCAAGGCTTAACGTATTTCCATAGGAAATGAATTTGGAACCACCCAGGAAAACAGCATTGTTGATATAAAGCTGCTTCCATCCTTTGGTCGCCGATCCCAGAATGCGCGTGTTATCTGCACCGGGCAAAAGATCCTGGTTGATGGAAGTGGCTACCAGGTTGGATAAAGAAGTGTTAGCCTGGGCGTTGGTCTTTTGTAAAGAAAAACAAAGGAGTACACAAAGTATACCCAGCGGGTAGAAAATTGATTTCATGTGGATTTATTTAAGGTTTAATAAATGCGAAATAATTAAATCAATTCATTCAGGGGAGACGATCAGCGGGGGTGCGGAAAAATGGCAGGAATCGAAGGATATCGTTTCTTTCATGCCAATGCGGCCAACTCAAGGACAAAAATCTGTGGTAAAATGGAATAATACCTTTTTAAAACGAATAACTGTGGCCTCGCCAGGAATCGAACCTGGATCTGGAGCTTCGGAAACTCTTATACTATCCGTTGTACAACGAGGCCTATTTTATCAATCCGGGTACATTA
>Ga0209863_10000020_pt1 | contig 94580 bp, 71 predicted proteins | sample OrgsoiDNA2013046_FD_185796 | JGI IMG/M metagenome (GOLD analysis project Ga0209863, IMG submission 185796) | Permafrost soil microbial communities from the Arctic, to analyse light accelerated degradation of dissolved organic matter (DOM) -... | ecosystem: Environmental > Terrestrial > Soil >...
TTATCGAGGGCAAAGGAACCAATACCCACATTGCTGATACCTGTCGTATTCAGGAACAAGGCACCGTGGCCGATCGCATCATTATCTTTTCCGGTAGTGTTTGCATTGAGGGCATAGGAACCAATGGCTGCATTTTCTATACCGTTTGTATTGGAATATAAACTGCGGAACCCGATGGCCGTATTGTGATCGCCCGTCGTATTAAAATACATGGCCTTGGAACCAATGGCCGTATTGAATCCGGAACCTCCGTTTGTGGTGAACAGGGCCGAGTCGCCGATCGCGATCTGGTTATGACCGCCGGCGCTGGAGAGCATGGCCCGCACACCAATGGCCACATTGGAATATCCGATTGTATTGGAATAAAGTGAAAAATATCCCATCGCCATATTCGCACTGCCCGTGGTGTTCGCCTGCAGGGACCTTGTTCCGATGGCTGCATTGGCATTCCCATTGGTATTGGCGGCCAGGGAAAAGAATCCGATACCGGTGTTGGCAAATCCACCTGTGTTCGCTGCCAGGGCATTATTACCGACAGCGGTAATACCCAGGCTCAGTGTATTTCCGTAAGAAATAAATTTGGAACCGCCCAGGAAAACGGCGTTGTTGATATAGAGTTGTTTCCATCCTTTGGTTGCTGATCCGAGATTCAGCGAATTGTCCGTTCCGGGCAAGAGGTTCTGGTTGATCGAGGTGGCTGCCAGGTTAGACAGTGCCGTGTTGGCCTGGGCCAGTGATTTTTGGGAAGAAAAACAAATCAGTATGACCAGCATACTCAAAGAGTAGAAAATTGATTTCATTTGGATTTATTTTAGGTTTAATGAATGCTGAATAATGAAACGGGCAGTCTTCCGATATGGAGAAAACCGCTGTTTTTGAAGGGGGCAGGATTAAGATCAGGGTCGATCCAGAATGAAAACAAGATAAGAACCGGGATATGACTTCTTATGAATTGCTCGTGGGATAAAGGACATTGTGAAATGCATATTCCAGGTGGCTGAAGTTAAAATTTAAATGATTCCGGTACAAAAATATTTTAACAGGTACCTGTAAACATCCGGTCCCCCGGTCTTTTGAACGAAGGATAATGGGAACGGAGAATTTATGAGGGGTTTTCGATAGTTTATTTTTTATGCATTTCTTCCACGCCGGTCCAGTTTTCAGGTATACCCAAATCCTTATACTGGCTGGCTTTCCCTAAAAATATTTTTGCAGTCGTGTCTTCAGGATAGATTTCCAGCACCCGGTAAAATGTATCCGATGCTTCGTTGAAGGATTTATTAAAATATTCAAACATTCCCTGTTTAAAAAATGGTAAAGCCATCAGTTTTTTATTCACATCATTTTCATCACTTCCATTGAAACATTCGTAGATACGGATCGCTTCCATTTTCCCTTTTAATTGTACCGGTCCCAAATGACGGATATGGAAGGCCGCGGAATCCACTAAATTATTTACGCTTGCTTCACTTAGCAGAATATCCACTTTATAGTGTTTTGTCAGGCTTTCCAGGCGGGAGGCCGTATTCACGGTATCTGCAATGGTCGTGGCATCCATTCTGTCCTGATCGCCGGTAATACCCATAATCAGCGGACCGGTGTGCATTCCAACACCTATTTTTATAAGCGGTTTATTTATTAAAGTACGGCTTGCATTGAGCTCCTGCACTGCTTTTTGCATGTCAACCGCTGCGGCCAGTGCATCAGATGCATTCCCTGGAAAAATAGCCATAATCGCATCTCCGAGATACTGATTAATAAATCCATGATGCGCCCGGATGATCGGACCGATACGCTCATTAAATGAACAAACAAAACTGAAATTTTCTTCAGGTGTCATTTGCTCGGCCAGCGTGGTATAATCCCTGATATCGGAAAAAAGAACGGTTACTATTTTTTCCACCTGGTCGCCCAGTTGAATATCTGTTATGACACTTCTCCCCAGCGATCTGATAAATTCATGCGGCACGAACTTATTGGTCACTTCATAAAGGAGGCGCATCGCTTCTTCCTTTTCTTTCGCTGCACTGATGTTTTTCTCATATAATATAGCGCTTTCTATGGCAGATGATGACTGCAGGGCAAGTGTAATTAAAAATTTCAGATCAGCTGCAGAATATTGGGTTGACCCGGTCCTGGCCAGGATAATAGCCCCCATCACGCGGTGTTTCACTTTCAATGCGGCGTATATCAGGGATTGTACTTCGGGTAAAATCAACCCCCTGTTTTTTAACAGGGAAAGATCATCCATGATTTCAGACTGTCCACTTTGAGAAATATTTACAAGCAGGTCAGTGTTTGCTTTTAATTTTTCTTCATCAAAAAGCGTGTTTCCAAAGGAGGCATGCACTTCAATGGTATTCCTGGGCTCATCCCACAATACAATTACACCACTATCCGATTTTATTAACCGACCGGCTTCATCCAGTGTAATTCCTGCGATGGATGCCTGGCCGATGGTCTGGGCGAGTTTTTCAGAAAAATTAAAGATCATGTTTACTTCCTGGTATAACATCAGTACCTCGCTCCCGATCTTTTTCTTTTCCGATTCTTTTTGTATCAACAGGTTTATCAGGGAAGCGATGACAGAAACCCTGTCATCCCCTTTTACCCAACCGATAATTTCCCCCTCCAGCTGAACGGGCTCTTTCCGGGTCACTATTGTTGTGTCCGTGCCGAGCAGGACTTTTTGGGTAATATCTTCAATACAAACAGTCGCCTGAAGTTCTTCAATGAATGAAGATATCAGGACAAAGGTGTCTGTTTTCCCTGAAAGAATATTTTTGAGACTGATTTTGGACATGATCCATTATTTATACCAAACCCAGGACTGTCCTCGCTTTCTGAAGTATGATTTCAGGATCGAATGGTTTAGTCATGTACACATCCGCCCCCACTTCCTGTCCCTTCAGGCGGTCAATTTCCTGGCCCTTGGCAGTCAGCAGTACAATGTAAACTTCATGGAGGGCGAGTTCTTTCTTTACACGGCGGCACACTTCCATTCCGTTCATTTTTGGCATCATCACGTCTAAAAAAACAAGTTGCGGTTTTTCTTTACTGATAATATCAAGGGCTTCTTCACCATTCTCTGCAATAAGAAAAGTCACATCCTCCTCTTCCAGTTCTTCCAGCGTTTGTTCTATCAGCATCCTGATATGGGCCTCATCATCAACTATTAAAATTTTCTGTTCCATGTTTGTTACTGGTAAATTAAAAATAATACGTTCTCCAATCCTTTTTCAAAACGAAGGGTTCTTACAATTTCATGTTTATCGGATATCAGTGAATTCAGAATGATAATATCAGGCTGTGTGGCAATCGCCTTTTCTACCAGTTCAATACCGTCAGATTCCACCACCTGGTATCCTTTGGCTTCCAGCACATCCGTGAGCGTACGGACCGTAATATTATCTTCATCTACGACCAGTACTTTTTTCCTGGATTTTCCCTGTTCAAGCAAATTGCCGATTTCGGAAAATAACAGGCCCGTATCGATGGGTTTCGTCAGATACCTGTCAACGCCAATGCGGAAACCCCTTGATTTATCCTGCACGATGGAAAGAATAATGATCGGGATTTCCATGGTCTGGGGATCGTTTTTCAGAATAGCAGCAACGTCAAATCCATTCATTTCCGGCATCATGACGTCCAGGATAACCAGGTCAGGACGAACAGTTCTTATTTTTGTAATGGCTTCTTTTCCGTTTGAAGCTTCTTCAACAATATATCCCGCTTCGGTGAGCTCCTGTTTCAACAGGGAACGTATGCCATCATCATCGTCAACTACAAGTATGGTTGCATTATTCACAGGAATGGTCGGGTGGGATTGCTGCATCCTTTTTTTCAGCTGCTGCAACAAATCATTAAATTGAATATGCTTAACCGCTTTTTCATCCACCGGAATGATGGGCAGCATAAAATAAAATGTACTTCCATAACCAAATTCACTTTCAAGCCATATTTTTCCTCCATGGTGTTCAACAATTTCCTTACAGATCGGCAGCCCTAAACCGGTTCCTTTGGGCTTATCCGTTAATGTGTCGCCGACCTGTTTGAATTGCTCAAATACCATATCGTGGTCCTGTGGGGCAATTCCAATTCCGGTATCTGTGATGCCTACAATGATGCTGCCGTCTTTTTGAGAAACGCGGCAGGTAACGGCTCCCTCCTTTGTAAATTTTACCGCGTTGGATAATAAGTTCACCACGACCTGGATTAATTTATCCCTGTCACCGGAAACCTCAGGAAGGTCGGTTTCCATTATTTTTTCAAGTTTCAGGTTTTTTTGATCAAATAAAGAGGAAGTGGCGGCAATCGCTCTTTCAACCACATCCGGAACACGCACAGGTTCCATATTCCATTCCATTTTGCCGGCTTCAATTTTTGCAAGGTCCAGCACGTCATTGATCAGATTTGTCAGCCGTTCACCCTCTGCTATCACCACATGCAGGTTGCCTGAAATCTGCTCAATGGTTTTTACGGTTTTAGGATCTGATTTATCTGTGATCGGGAAAATTTTCTCTTCCAGTCTTTTTTTGGTGATTTTGGCAAAGCCCAATACAGAGGTAAGTGGTGTGCGCAGTTCATGGCTTACGGTTGAAAGAAATGCACTTTTAGCTGCATTCGCCTGTTCCGCAATTTTTCTCGCCATATCCGCATCCGTATTCGCCTGTTTCACTTCTTCAAACAATCTGGCCTTGCGGATGGCTACCCCCACAGTGGCTGCAATCGTGGCCAGTAATCGTTTATCTTTTTCAGCAAATCGGTTTTCCGATTCGGTACTCTGTATGCTGAGCACCCCGATAATCTCATCACTTACCGGGATGGGCACACCCAGGTAAGAGGCTGCCGGCAAACCGATCCTGTCTATACCCAATGTAGTCGTATGTTCGTCAACATCTTTATTAATGAGCAAAGGTTCACCAGTCAGAATAATCTTAGAAGTTAAACCTTCTCCTAATTTTAATGGTGGCAATGTATCGCCATATTGATAAGGGAAGTTGATAATTTTAGTTTTTTTATCCAGCAGGCCGATGTACACGATGTTTGCTTTGAAAAGATCCCTCAGCTCATTACCTACTAATTTTATCAGGTCATTCAGATCGGCCTGGCTGACCAGTGCCTGGCTTATCTGATTAACAGTAGATAATTCTTCTGCCTGCTGTTTCACTTCTTTTGTTCTTTCCGTTACTTTATCTTCCAGCAAACGGTTTTCGCTCAATAATTTTTTTGAACGATAGTGAATAAAGCCCCAGACCAGAGTGACAATCGAAATAATAAAAATGGTATAAGCCCACCAGGTTTTCCACCAGGGAGGCAGGATGGTAAAACTAAGAACAGCCGGTTTGGTCCACCGGCCGCTGAGGTCTTTACTGCTGACCTTGAAAATATAATTACCGGGGGACAGGTTCAGATAATTATCTGTAAAAGTTTTGTTTTCAAACGGGCTCCATTTTTTATCTATTCCCAGCAGGATATAAGAATATAATGTAGGATCCTGCCTGCCCAGATGTGCCTGGGCAAACTGAAACTGGATATAATTCTGATTGTAAGGAATGCTCAGGTTTTCCGGTAAATTATAAGGGCCGGAAACTGTGTCCCATCGCAGATCCGCCTGCTGGATATATCCTGTACTTTCAAGCGGTTGACCTTTTAAAATGAAGGCACCATTATCTTTCCATAAGGTATCGTGCTCATTCAGCGTTGTCGTGTTTGTAAAATTCAGCGGCTGGTTCATAATATTCAGCCCGGTAATGAAAGTCGTTGCGCTGTCCTGTTCTTCTTTTATATCGTGGATAACAGTAACACCGGCATCTCCCCAAAGATATTTTCCGGATTTTGTAATGATGTTTACGTCCCATGCGACTTCACCCAAAACCAGTCCTTCGGATTTTGCAAGGATGGAAACCTTCCATTTTCCCTGTGCTTTATTCGTACTGGTATCGTAATTAGGAACCGGCGGGGTAATCATGCTGACTTTGTTATGGGTTCCCACCACGACATAGTTTTTATATTCAATCAAAGAAGTTACATAATCATTGGTCAGACCCTCTTTTGTGCTGATGGAAGTGAGTGTGCCCAGTTTCGTATCTGCCACATATATGCCCTTATCAGTTCCTATCCAGATCCTGTCATATTTATCGGCCATGATAACCCTGAAGCAGGAATCCTTTAATCCGGGGGCACTATTCAAAGTTTGAATGGTCCATGTAGAGGGGTCTATCAGATCTACGCCTCCAAAGCGGGTGGCTAACCATATCCGGCCCTGTCCGTCTTGTTTTATCCCAATCACGGAATTGTCACTCAAACCATTGACTTTATTGGCACTCCGGATACTTGTTTTTGCCGAATCAATCATTTGAATGCCTTCCGAAGGACCGGTAATCCAGATATTTCCCTTCGTATCTTTTAATGCATTATAAATCGTGTCAGTAACAAGTCCTTCTTTCTTTCCTGTATGTTGGATGATTTTATGCGCCTGATCAATAATATCAAGTCCGCCATCACTGGTAACCCAAATCTTCCCGTCTACTTTGCCAATGGACTGTATAATATTATCATTGAAGCCGATCTGTTTGTTTATCTGAATGCCTATTTTTTTATTTCCGTCTAATATCTGAATACCATTACTGGAAGTCCCTCCCCAGATTTTGCCGTCTTCGTCCTCATATATGGTAGAGATACTTTGTTTGCCCATGGGATAAACCATTTGCGCATTCTGATCTATCATGTATAGCCCTGAATTTAGTGTGGCTACCCAGGCTCTTTGGTTTTCATCAAACAGGATATCCAACACAAGATCTTTGGTGAGACCTTCATCCTCAGTAGGGTATTTAACCATACCCAGCACGGGGTCTACAATTTCCAAACCGTGATTTGAACCCATCCAGATCCTGTTATTTTTGTCACTTATCAAACGAAAGGTTGTCTGGGTTTCAAAGCCGTGCAATTCGGGATAATTCACGATGGATCCGTGATCCACATCTACCGACGCGAGGCCGCCATTTTTATAAGCTAACCAGATCAGGCCCTTGCTGTCGCCTGTAACCGACCGTAACGTATCGCCGTACAATCCATTGGTCTTTTTCAAATAACTGATAGTGCCTTTTTCAGGGTTAATAATATCGGCCCCGTCGTTTGTGGCAATCCAGATATTTTTTTTATGATCCTGATATACACCCCAGGTAAAAGTGCCGGAAACACCGGTACTTTTATTGAGTCGTTTAAAGGTCTGGGTTTCAGGGTCAATTAAATCTACCCCTTTGCTCCCCACCTGTGAAATCCAGATCAACCCTTTATCGTCCAGGAGCATTCTTGGTAACCTGGGGTAGGGACTATATATCTCTTCCGAGAATACGGCCCTTCCGGTTTTGGTGTCTAACATCCCGATGCCACCATCGTTTATAAACCAGATCCTGCCCTGGTTATCTCCTATCAGATCTGATACTCCGGGCATCGAATAGAATTGAATATACTCTCCGTCAAACCGAGCAATTCCTTTATCAGTGGCAATCCAGATAAGACCATTTTTATCGTGAAATAAAGCGAAGAGATTTTTTCCCTGGAGTCCCAGTGACTGCCCCCAGTCTGAAACGGACATGGTGGCACCGCTTTTAGGCGAAAGCGGAGTTGATTTTACAAGGGTGGGAGGTGCAAGAACATAAGTCTTAAAATGTAGTGGTGTGGAGGGTATTTTATCCAGGTTGAAGACAGAATCCGGCAGGGCATTAAAATCAAATGGAACTTTTTCCGGTGGTTTAGCAAATGGTTTGAAACCGGAGGGATCGTATCGGGTCGACGGCAGCGCTTCAATATCTAGTTTTTTGATGGCAGGAATTATCCTGCCTGTTTTGATGGTTACCCAGCTTAATTTTTTGGGAGCTGTCAATTTCAATGGCTGACTGACCGGCTGGGGATATCCGCTGTCACTCACCGGGAATGGGATGTCCACTGCCTGGTTATTACAGGATGACAAAAAGAACAAAAACGTGCTTGCTATGTAAAGCAGGGAATTGCAAGGGGTTAATTTGCGCATAGCTATAAATTTATGATATTTCCGCGGACTACCGTATTAAAATCACGGTTCCGGAAATCTGTTTATTTTTTCCAAACACATCGGTATAACTGATCATCCAAACAAAAGTTCCCATGGGCTGCGGGATTCCATTGAATGTCCCATCCCATCCTTTATAAGGATCCGTGCATTCGAAAATTTTCTGACCCCATCGGTCGAAAATACTCATGTGGAAGGACTTTATCACTTCAGGATATTTCACACGGAAAAGATTATTATGTCCATTGTTTCCGGGCGTGAAAGCATTGGGCATTTTAACCGTGAGCGCAGTAATTATTTTAACCGGTACTTCCGTCAGCGGACTGGAACAGGAGCCTCTTGCAAAGGAAATGAAAATCGTTGTATCCACTGTGAGCGGGCCCGTGATAAAAACACCGGATGCATTTTGCTGATCGGGGATTTTTTCATTTTCGTACCTGTAAAGTGAATACAATCCATTGTCCGGATAAGTCGGACTGAGCGTAGCCTGGTCACCACTCAATACATACAGACTGGCATAGGCAGGCGCTTCAATAATCAAAATACTATCTTCAATTGAATAATGCGGACTGGTCGTAACACAATTATTCGCATCAGTAATAACCGCATAGTAGTCCCCTTTGGATTGATTTTGTAAGGAAGCTGAATTTCCGGGAATCTGCCCGTTCGAATCGTACCAGCTTATTGAAAAGGGAGCGGAACCTTGTATGGTATTAAGATTGACAGTTCCCTTTTTTTCAGAACAGATATCCGGATCGACAGAGACGGATGAGATCTGCGGGGCAGGGGCTGAAGAAACATTTTCCTTTGAAACCAGTTGCCTGCAGCCTTTTGAATCGGTTGCATATAAAAAATAATAACCGGTATCCAGACCGGAAATTTTTTGACTGGTGCCCATCAGCAGTCCGTCGGAAACGGATCTCCATTCAAATTGATAATTCTGCGGATTATCGCTCAGGGTGGCCATTTCAAGGGATCCATCTTTCCGGTTACAGGTTTCCGGATGCATATTGAATGTAGCAGTTACCGGACGCGCCGTTTCCTGGGGGATAAAATAAATTCCGGTACTGTCACTACATCCACTGGCATTCGAAACGATGAGTCTGTAATAACCGGATGGTACGTTGATCAGATCAACGCTGCCCCCTTCCACCGTTCTCGTTAACGGATCAATCCACTGATAAGTGGAACCATTCTGAATCATAAAATGTTCAATACGGCCGGTATTGGCGCTGCAACTGCTGGCCGTGGTGGATCTTCCGGAACTGTCCATTTGAATCGAACCCAGATCGGTGACAGTTATTAAATCAGTTGTGATGGTGTCGCATCCACCGCCGTCTTTAAATTTCAGACGATACTGACCTGCAGAAATATTCATGAGGTCAGCCGAATTTCCAACTGTATTTCCGGAAGCATCTACCCATCTGTAATAAGGTGAACCCGTGGTGTTGGTGAATTGAATGGAACTGATACTTCCATTGGGCGAATGGCAGGATGCGGGCTGAATAACAGCAGACTGAATATTGACGGATGGTCCGGACTGATTGGTCACTATATATGGGCCATAGGTAACCAGACAGCTTTCGTCCCCTGACGGGAAGGCGACCAAACGGTAGGTCCCGGGCCAGATATAGGGATCATATTCAGTGAAAGACATGGTATCATTCAATACATTCACCAGAAAAGAATTGCATCCGTGCAGGTCTCCGGTGAAAAAGATCTCTCCGTTTTTCTGGCCGCAAACCGGATCCAGTATCTGGGCATTGATGGTAGCTGGCGGCTGCTGATTTATAATTTGTATTCCATCCGTGTTCACAGAACAGCCGGTCGGTCCGAATGAAGCAACGAGATAATAATTGCCCGGTTGCAGATTCGTTGCATTGGTATCCGTGCTGACTGTATTCCCATACTGATCAATCCATTTGAATTCCGTGCCGCTGATAATATTGTATCCGGAAATGGAACCATTACTCTTGCCGCAGGTAGCCTGAATGACCTGAACGGCGCCTCTTTTTATTTCAGGAATAGGGAATTCCGATGTGGCACTGTCCACCGTAGTTGCAGTTGCAATCATTGCCGAGGTCTGCGGACCTGTATAAGTCCATTTTCCCGTAATGTCTGCAAAGAGGGATGTTATATACGTTTTTCCCTGGCAGGTTCCGTAATAAGTTGAACATTGGTGATTTTGAAAAAGCTCTATTCTCGCTCCGGGATTTGAAGTGCCTGAAATTACAGAAGCCGTATAGGCATTAATGGTTATATAAGGTTGCGGATTTATTCCGGACCATCCTGAAATGGCAATACCCTGGCCATTGCAAAAAAATGAATTTTTGGTAATCAGGAGTTTGGGTGTACTTCCATTGAAAATCCCCATCCCGTTACCGGAGAAATAATTGATGTCTGCCGGATCATCACTTCCCACCAGCACTTTATAGCAACTACTAACAAGAAGACCCACGTCGCTGCTGCCAATCTGGTTCGTGCCGGTGATATCCGTTCCGATTTTGTTGCCCATCACTTTTACCAGGTGGGTTATGCCGGTCAGTTCAAGTTGTATATGTGAATTGGATCCTGAAATAACATTGTCGACGACCAGGGTTTTCACGGTTTCCGTATCGGTGGTGGGTATATTCGTTCCATTGAGGATGACAGCCCCATCATAGCTTCCGTCGATAGCGAATGTACCGGTTGGATCTGTCTGTATTTTATTATTGATGAATTTTACAAAAAAAGTGCCTGGTATATCCGGATCAGAATAATTGGTTTCAAGACAATCATACATCGATACCATCTGATTTCCTTCGGCCGGATCTGTGCCTCCCACTTCGAGATTATACGTGTCACTCATCAGAATATCCAGCGGGGATAAAATCAGGAAAGTTTTTAGTCCGAATTCCGACACGCCGATCATATTCCCTTTGATGGAGACCGTGTTTGAATTGTCCAGAAAATAATTATAATACCTGTTGGTAATATTCCAGAACCATCCGTTAATCACATTCCCCTTACCTTTTGCGCCAATGATAACGTCGTGGGAATTTTTTATGCGGATCCCGTATAATTCACCACCACTTCTCGGATCCTGATTGAAGGCAAGATATAATCCATAAATTTCGATCTGACTCGCATTTTCAACCAGCAGGCAGGTGAAATAGCCGGTTGACGGGTAAACGTCCAGGTTGAGTTTTATTTTGGCATTGCTGATTCCAAAAACGACACCCGGCTGGGTCGTGCCGTCAATAATGACATTCGTACTGATGGCTGGCAGTTCTGTCAGCAGGTTGATGGTACGGCCCGCTTCGCTGATATCTGATATATTAAATACAATTTTATCCTGTACCATGAAACCATTGGCTGCAGCCTGGGTTAAAGCATCCCTCAAACTGCCCGGACCGTTGTCGGCATTCGAAGTGACGGTAATGGTGGCACCCGAAGAAACCGTAATGCACAGAAATGAAATAGTCCAAAAGACCAGAAACCGGCGCAGGATCATGGGTGGGGGTAGCAGCTTAGTACGGCTTAAAACTAATATAAAAAGGGGATTCCCACAATGATACTTATGGCAAAGGGTTTCTGTTTTGGCGAGCGGGTACTTCGAGAAGTTCAGGTTTCCAAGAAACAGAGGTTATCGTAAACTTACGATAAAATCGAGTGTTCCTGCGCATTGGGATCCGGCTGAATGCTCTTAGTTTTGATATATCCAATCCGAAAGAAACATCCGATCCAATCCGAAAGAAACCAACTATCCAATCCTGCTGTAAAACTTTTAAGATCCTATTTTTGAAAAACCGCTGAGTAAATCTGGCGGTTTTTTTCTTTTTTCGCTTAACCCCCTGGGTTATGACCGGGCAGGTATCCAGCTCCACCCCTGGTATGTATTCGCGTTTTTTACTATCTTGTCTGTCAAACCCCGACCTGATTACAGATGAAAAGCGGATTCATTTTCCTTTTCGGATTATTCCTGACTATAAAATTGTCTGCCCAAACGGGAGATAGTTTATTTACCTCCCATTCATTTCTTCCAAGGACAGACGTGTTGACCGGCATGTATCCACACAGTGTGGTATCTGCAGATTTCAACGGAGACGGAAAACCCGACTTGTTTGTGGCAAGAGGCAGCGCTGACAGTATAACGGTGCTGACGAATACGAGCAGTCATGGGACGATCAGTTTTTCAGCTGCTTCTTATATTATTGGTTCATCCGGTGATATGGAAGGTTCTGCAGTGGGCGATTTGGATGGAGATGGCAAACCCGATGTGGTTGTAACCAACGGAGTCGGTGACAGTTCTGTTTCGGTTTTCAGGAATACCAGTACTGGTATGATAGTTTCATTTGCTGTAAAAATAAATTTCAGAACGAATTACGGACCTTATTCTGTTGCCATCGGCGATTTGGATGGAGACGGGAAACCGGATCTGGCCATTGCAAATAACGGCAGTAATACCGTTACGATATATAAAAACACCAGTGTGCCGGGAGCGATTTCATTTTCTAAAAGGATGGACCTTCCGGTTGGCACCAATCCATATGGCATTGCGATTGGAGATCTGGATAAAGACGGAAAACCGGAATTGGTGGTGTCAACGGAGGGGAGCAGTAATGCCCTGTATGTAATTAAAAATATTTCAGTACCGGATACTTTTTTATTTGGGGCACCTGTTTTTTATGCAAGTCTTAACGGGGCTTTTACTCTGGCCATCGGGGATTTAGATGGCGATGGGAATTTGGATATTGCTGCCACGGGTGGATATCCAAGTGCGATTCTCGTACTCAGAAATATCAGTTCAATAGGAAGCCCTGCTTTTGAAGCGCCAAAGAATTTTGAAACCGGCAATTATATGGTTGATGTTTCAATCAGGGACTTGGATGGAGATGGGAAACCAGAGCTGGTTACCGTGAACCGTTTCACCAATTCAGTTTCAGTATTGAAGAATAAGAGCAGTTCCGGATTTGTTGATTTTGAGGGGCACGTTGATTATGGGGTAGGAGAAGCTCCGTTATTTGCTGCAATGGCTGATCTGGATGGGGACGGCCGCACGGATATTATAACGGCGAATTCTTCATCCGATAAAATATCCATTTTAAAAAATATGATCGGGGATTCCGTAGCTCCCCAGATCATTTCTTTTACACCCGACAATGGGGTACATGGAACCGGGGTAAAAATTCAGGGAAAGCATTTTACTGGCGCCCTGTCTGTTCAGTTTGGCGGAGTCGACGCTTCCTCTTTTACGGTGGATTCTGCGACAGGCATTTCAGCCACGGTGGGAATGGGAGCGAGCGGCAATCTGACCGTTTCAACAAATTTTGGAACAGCGACGGACTCGGGTTTTGTATATAATGGTCCTCTGATGTATGGTTTCGCTCCTTCGCATGGAATTGCAGGTGACACGATCCGAATCAGCGGGAAAAATTTTACAGCCATTACGGGTGTTTCTTTTGGAGCTGTCATGGCTTCTTCGTTTACCGTGGAGTCGGATACCCTCATTGAAGCCATTCTTGGAAACGGAGCCAGCGGTGATGTGGCGATTGTATCGGGGAATGGGAATGCCAGCCTTTCCGGATTTGGTTTTGGCGGAACGCCAGTCATTTTTTCTTTTTCACCCGGAGCAGGTCCGGTGGGTTCAACCGTTATTATCCTGGGTAATAATTTTAATATCAGCCCGGACAGCAATATCGTTTATTTTGGTCCGGTAAGAGCGAAAGTAAATGCTGCTTCAGCATCCAGCCTCCAGGTTATTGTGCCGGCCGGAGCATGTTATGATCCGGTTTCCGTGACGGCAAATTTTCTGACAGCTTACAGTTCCTCGTTTTTTACTGTCAATAGTCTGGATGGAGACAGTTTGCTGTCATCGAAATCTTTTACACTGGCAGGTAATTTCAATACGGGAAATTATCCTGTTTCCGTGTCCGTGAGTGATTTGGATCAGGACGGTAAACCGGATCTGATCACGGCGAACAATCAGGCAAATACGATTTCCATTTTACAAAATAACAGCGTTTCAGGAAATATTTCGTTTAAGGCAAATACCGATTTGGCTACCGGTCCAGGACCAAAAAATATCGCAGTTGGGGATTTGAACGGAGACGGAAAGCCCGATATCGTGGTTTCAGACTTCAACAGCGGGTCGGCAGGATATATTTCCATATTTGAAAATACCAGTCATGATGGTATGATTTCTTTTGCACCCAGGACAGATATTTCCACTGGAAGCGGATCCATCGGTGTTTCCATTGCAGATATGAACAGGGATGGGAAACCGGATATCATCGTAACGAGTGGTAATTCTGCCATATTTTCCATATTGGAAAATACGTCTGCCGGATCCATATCTTTTGCTCCGAAAGAGGATTTTTATTCTGTAAATCATCCGGATAACATAACCGTTGCCGATCTGGATAATGACGGAAATCCGGATATCATCATCAGTGAATTTTCGAATTCCAGTATTTCTGTTTACAGAAACAGGACTTTTAATGGTTTCATTTCGCTTGAGCTTCCAACCACTTATGCTGTCGGGCAAAATCCCGGATTTCTACGGGTGGGTGATTTGGATGGTGACGGGAAATTAGACCTGGTTGTGGAAAATTACGGTTCAGGCTCCATAACCATGTACAAGAATACTAGCACACCGGGTTCCATCCAGTTCGGCAGCCGGGTGGATTCTGCCACAGCGGCTTCATCCATTGACTTTGGCGATATGAACGGAGACGGGAAACCGGATATCGTGGTCGGAAGATATCAATCCGGAAATATTTCTGTTCTTCAGAACCTGCGAAGCGGGGAGGAAATCAGATTATCATCCCCGATTGATTTTACAACAGGCAATTTTGATGTATTTGGAACGGTTGGAGATTTAAACGGAGATGGAAGACCCGATTTGATTGCTGTAAATGTTTTATTGAATACGGTAACGGTTCTGAGAAATAATACAGGTTCGCCGGTGATCACTTCAATTTCTGATTCGCTGGGCACCAAAGGAAAATCTATGGAGATTCAGGGTAGAAGATTAACAGGTGCTACGGAAGTTCTTTTTGGGGGTGAACCAGCATTGTCCTTTCAGGTTATTTCGCCAGCTCACATTCATGCCCAGGTGAGTAGTGGATCATCAGGGGATGTATCTGTTGCCACACCGGCAGGAAAAGACAGCATTTCAGGTTTTCGGTTTATTCCGGAAATCAGTTATGAAGGATCAACCAGTTTTTGCAAAAATGGTTCCTTACTACTGCATACCACGTCAGATTTAAATAATCAATGGTATAAAGACAATACGATCATGAATGGAGAAACGGGCAATGATCTCGAAGTGTTGGCCAGCGGAATATATTCGGTTAAAACAACGTCGAACGGTATAACAACATCCGCTGATTCGGGCATTCTGGTCAATGTAATTACTGTTCCTGTACCGGCTATTTCTAAAAATGCGGATAATATACTCGTCTCCAGTATGGCTGAGGGAAATCAGTGGTATTATAATGGATCAATGATTACGGGAGCGACCAATGGAACCTGTATACCGGGAAAAAACGGATTATATACAGTTACCCATTCGGAAAATGGTTGTACAAGTGATTTTTCAAGTCCGTTTAGTGTAAATATGACAGATGAAATCGATCTGGGCAATGGGCAACACGTCAGACTTTATCCAAATCCGGTGACATCGGATCTGACTTTAAAGTGGGATGTAAACGATATTTCTTCCCTGAGTATTTCTATTTCCGATTTACAGGGGAAACCGGCGATTTTAAAAAGTGATTTACAACAGAAAGGTGCTACCGTTGTTTTGTCAAATCTTGCGCCGGGATATTATCTGTTAAAAATATATGATCCGCAGTCTGGCATTAATAAGACGATCAAAATATTCAAAGCAAATTAGACGCTGTATATCCTATGCGGGTGCGCCATTTAATTACTAAAATCACTGACTCTCCAAAGTGGTATAACTGGTTGCATTCAATTTAAAATCAGCCCTTCCCATTTTTACGGATATTGGTTTTTCTTCTTCCATCGAATGTGTTTTATCTGTAAAAGTCACCCGCAGGGATTTTACTTTTTGAGGCAGGCCGGAAAGACGCACCTCCCGTGTTGCACCGTTGTTGACAAGCTGAATGGTATACATTCCTTTTTCATTGTCTCCAAGGGCAGCGCAGGAAACATCGGGGGTACCAGACCGGATGGGCATCGCTTTTAAATCTTCTGGTACGGAAGCGAGTTGCTTAAGATTCCAAAAACGCTGAGTGGGACGAAGCGGAGATTTATCTCCATAAAGACCTCCTCCGACCAATGGTGAATAATCAGATGTCAGCTGCCATTGCAAAATGGATTCCGGTTCGCAAATGGCGAGCAGCCGTATATACAGATTGATTTCTTTCAGGGCATAGGTCTGTTCTTCGAAAATGGCCGGGTAAGCCCAGGCGGCCGCATCAATACTTCCTTCCGCAACGATTAATGGAAGGTGCAGGGTGGTAGCAGCATCTGCCCAATGCCGGAGGATAACTGAATCCCAGCCACGCCACGAATGAAAGGATACTGCACCAATATAGGGATGCGTTGCAGTGTCTTTCATGGCGGGCTCAATGAATTTGTACGTGGTTGCATCCGAATTATCACCCAGCAGCATTTTGGTATTTAAACTTCTGGAGACAAAATAGGCGCCAAGGCCTTTAATCAGTTCAGCATGTTCCTCTCCGGTTTGCCGGATATTAATACCGAGATCTGATTCATTGAACGAAAAATCTGCAATCTCCACGCCGTATACTTCTTTCAGATATTGTATATAGTCAGCAATGGATTGATAGATCTCATTTGTTTTTGAATGATCCAGCGGATTGCCCCAAACGCCATCTGGGCCGGGTCTGAATTTCGGCTTGCCGGTGATTGCCCATGCGGGAGGTGCCCAGGCAGTCAGTATCACAGGCATTCCCATTTTATATAACCGCTGGGCCATTTCCATAGATTTTTGAACACGGGGATTCAACCGCCCGGCTTTGGCTTCTGCTATGGGATTGATATTGATATCCGGTTGCCAGAAACTCCAGGGCATTTCAACCCGCCCCATGGCTACACGCATATTTTTAAGACAGTAGTCTATCACCTGCGGGTCGGCGAAAGGATTTTGTAAACGGAAATTTCCGCCGAATCCTTTAAACGACCGCCCTGTTATGGTCGTATTCAGTGTTAGATTCACGGGCGTCCTGTCAACCCGCCCGGAAGCCTGAATCGTAAAATCATTCTCAACAGCTTGTGCATTTTTCAGATCCCCGGTATGCAAAGGAATATATATCTGAAAGAAGGATTCATTGTTCCCTGGTTCGGTTTTAATAATCAGACGGATTTCATTTTTGAAAATTAATTTCAGTTGCCGGGTTTTGCTGGTAAAATGTATGGATGAAGCCGGCGTTTCAATATATTTTTCCAAAATAGCCGAAGGTGTGGAAAGAGGAACCGGGTTTGAATGATCCAGTTGAATGCTTCCATCGGCATAATCTTTCAGGGGTAGTTTCAGGCAGTAATAAACACCACCGATATTCATATTCGATTTCGGGTTCAGAACAATATTCACATGGGCGCGGTCCTTTGCTTCATCCGATATGGATTCCGTAAAATAGAGACTGTCCAAATTGGAGGAAATAATTTGTTCGTTTTCTTTTCTTGCATATTTCGGACGCTGCCTTTCCTTGCCGGTTTCCTGCATGCCGGCCCAGTCTTTTTGCACCACAAGGATGCTGGTTTCAAATTCCATGAGCTGCCCGTCGATCCGCATGCCGGAAATATTTCCCCAGGGTTCCACTTCTGTCTGGCTGAATAAAGGCAGACATATGATTTGGGAAATCACAATAGCGAGGGATATTTTCAACATGTATTTTTTCATATTCATTTATTGTTCTGCCGGTTGGCTAACTTCTTATGATAGAAAATGTATGAGCCGAAAACAAAAATAAGTCCGACAAATACCGGCGCCCATTGACCCACCGGATCACCCGCAGACATGCCGGCATACATTGCGCCCACCAGGTCGAATGTAAAACCGGCATAAGCCCACTCCTTTAATCTCGGAAAACCAGGAAGAAGGATAACCATGATGCCCAGAATTTTAGCGACACTTAGCAGAATGAGTACATTATACGGATAACCCAGGTGTTTCATTATGGCGATACCTTCCGGATTTGGTATTAAACTGGAAACTGCGGAGAACCCCATAAGGATGATCAGTAGAATGGTGAATACCCAATAGGTGATTTTTATTGATTTCATATATTGTCGTTTATTTTTTCGTGCCGTATTTATTTCTCATTGTGCATTCTTTGTGAAGATTGAAATTAAAGTAAATTAACGAACCTGGCACGGACCCGCGGAAAGTTAATCTTTGATAAAAGGCAGATGCGCATTTTGATATGCCGGTTTCCTGACTTGAATTTTTAATTTTTTGAAAGTTTCAAAAGGTCCGAAAGTAGAAAACAAATTGATTAACCAGAATGGCATGGCCCCGGCAGGGTTTGCAAACAATTTGAATTCGACCATGACGAGGTTTGGTCCGATAGGTGAGTTTTAATTTCCATTCCTGCCCCCTGGCTAAAAAAGTGGTAAGGACCAGTAATAATGTCAATAGCGAAAATTGCGGTTTTCCCAATGATAATTAGTTGTGTTTCATTTTGGGTTCAGCAAGGATAGCGCTTTTACAAGGTTCCTGAATGCGAAGTTTCGTAAGCCAATACAACTGAAGTTTCCAGCTGCCTCTCTGAAATATTCCAATACTTGCGCAACAAGACGTTTTTTTCTTCTTCTCCAACCATCCGAAATCCATGATGCTCATAAAGGCGGATTGCCCAAACCGCGGCCGCCCAGGTACCTACGAATAAGGTTCCGGCTGAATGATTTGACAGTTTGTCCAGTAAGGCACCGCCAATTCCCTTACCCTGAAATGCAGGCTTTACATACGCATGCCGGATAAGTGTCACATCAAGCACTTTTTGTATCCCCATAATGCCTGCCAGGTTGCCAGATTCTTCCCAACCCCAGAAATGCACGCCGGCATCCATTTCTTTCTGGAGAACAGACCGTTCCATATAAGGCTCGTGCCAGCAATCAGCTGGGATCTTTCCCTTATATGCATTTGCTGCTTCATTGATGATCCTATAAATGGTATCGAAATCTAAATACGTGCAGGATCTCATCATCGAAGCAATTTACAACTCTTTGGATGGCTACCTTTGAGTGGCTTGTCCAATGACAGGAACTTTTCCTGCAACAATAAAAATGATGAAAATGCTGAAAGCAATAAATTTCTCGATTGCACTGATTTTACTTGCCATGGTAAAAGGCTTTGGCCAGTCCGATCCCGGAATGATGCCGAAGATTGTCGAAAAAGATGGCCACCATGCGCTGCTTGTAGACGGAATGCCTTTTTTCATTCTGGGAGGGCAGGCCCACAATTCAAGCGGCTGGCCGGGCATGATGCCACAGTTATGGACCGCTGTTGAACAGATGCACGCCAACACCCTCGAAGTACCTGTTTACTGGGAGCAGGTGGAAGCCCAGCCAGGAAAATTTGATTTTTCTTTTATTGATGATTTGCTCAATCAGTCACGGGATCATAAAATACATCTTATACTGCTGTGGTTTGCTACCTGGAAAAATGGTAGTAACCATTACATGCCCGAATGGATGAAACGGGATGCAGTGAAGTATCCCAATATAACTGGTAAAAACGGAAAGCTCGTCGATTCGCCTTCGCCAAATATAACGGCGACACTGGAAGCGGATATGAAGGCTTTTGCAGCGGTTATGAGGTATTTAAAGAAAGCAGATATTCAGCATACGGTGATCATGGTGCAGGTTGAAAACGAATCCGGCTCGTGGGGGAGTGTGCGCGATTTTTCCCCACCTGCTCAAAAATTATTTGAGGGTCCTGTGCCCGCCGGACTTTTAAAACCCGCCATGCTGAAGGCATTCCATGTTCCCGTTGTTGCTGAAGGCAGCTGGCAAAAAGTTTTTGGGGACAGGGCCGATGAATATTTTCAGGCATGGTATGTAGCGCGGTTTATCGGGCAGGTTGCGGCAGCTGGTAAATTGGAATATCCTTTACCCATGTATGTGAACGCGGCACTACGTGATCCGCTCACGAACCCCAGTGCGACAACGTATGAAAGCGGAGGTCCTACTGATAATGTCATTCAAATCTGGAAGGTCGCTGCCCCGGCCATCGATCTCCTGGCCCCGGACATCTATCTGACAGGAAGTGAAAGAATTTTGAAGGTATTGGATTTATATGATCGCCCGGATAATGCCCTGTTCGTACCGGAGATTGGTTTAAGTGAGGACAAGGCGAAATACCTCTATGAAGTCATTGCCCGCGGCGGTATAGGCTTTTCACCATTTGGACTGGACGATAACGGGCGGGGATCAACAGCAGTTGAAATGGCAGAACGCCTTGCAGCTTTTGCGCGGGAATATGCAATGGCCACTCCTATGATGGGGGAACTGGCGAATTGGGGTTTTGAAGGAAAAATCAAAGCAGTCGTTGAGCATGATGATCATGGGGATCAAACAATCGATCTGGGTGTTTGGCAGGCCGTCATATCATTTGGTGCCGGAGAGAGGGTTGCCTCCGAAAAAATAAATGCTCAATCAACAGGTAAAGCGATGATTGTACAACTGGATGAAAATAAGTTTATCCTGATTGGTACGCTCTGCCACATCAGCTTCCATCCTGTTGGCAAAAATTCAGGCAGGGCCTGGCAATACCTGAAGGTGGAAGAGGGCCGGTATATCAATGGTGCATTCAAACCACTCCGTATTCTGAATGGGGATGAGACAGATTGGGGAGGCCCCCGTTTTGGTTCTGCACCAACCGTGCTTCTAACCACAGTGATCGTACGATGAATGGCATTGGAGAAAACGCAGATATATTTATGAAATGTGTTTTTTTTCTTCCGGGGGTTTACGATGCCACCAGGTGGCGAGCGTTGATCCCGTAATATTCATTGTCGGACCAAAAACTGCCGGAGCTAATCCGACAGTCGCAAGTTTCCCCATCGTTAAGGCAAGACCTGATGCGAGTCCGCTGTTCTGCATGCCTACTTCCAGCGAAATAGTTCTGCAATCTTTTTCACTTAGTCCGAAAAGGCTACCCGACCAGTAGCCCAGTAAATATCCGACGGCATTCTGGATAAACATCACCAGTATTAATTTGAGCCCGACCTGCAGGAGACTGTCTCTGCCTGCCGCCGTGATGACAACGATGATGAGCGCGATACCCCCCATGGAGATCATGGGCATCACCCGGTCAATAAAGGAAAATCGGCCTCTGAGAAGATAGTGAAAGCACAATCCGGCACCTATCGGAAGTATAACAATTTTCATAATATCCCAAACCATAGACCAAAAATGAATTTCTATTAATTCACCTCCAAGAAAATGCATAAGTACCGAAGTGAGGAATGGCGCCAGGAGCGTAGATACCGCTGTTACAGATATGGAAAGTGCCAGATTCGCCCGGGCAAGAAAAGACATGACATTGGAAGCAAGCCCGCTGGGGCAACATCCGACAAGGATAATTCCGGCGGCTATTTCTTTGGGAAAATTAAAAACAATGACCAGCGTAAATCCCAATGCGGGCATAATCGTATAGTGACAGAGAATGCCGATCAAAATTCCGCGCGGCTCTTTAATGACAAGGCCGAATTCTTTTATACTCAGTTCAGTTCCCATACCAAACATGATAATTTGCAGTAAAGGAAGTATAAGACTGGACAATCGCAGACTTCCTATTGTTTTAAAATGATCGGGATAATACATCGCCAGACTCACGGCTGCAAATATGAGTACGGGGTAAGAAAACCCTTTTAACAAAAACGAACCGCGGAAAGCAATCGCCAGGGAAATAAAAAACCCTGTCAGTAACCACCCGTGAAATGAATGGATTGTAAAAGTTAAAAAATAAATATAGCTGCTTAAAAAAAATAAGGCGATAATATAAAAGCTGCGGAAAGAAAAAATACGGATCAAAGTATAAGAATTTTAAGTATTTATTTGGTTTCCGGCAGTGCAAAAGCAATATAAGAAGCGCCGGATTTTAATCCCCTGCCGCCCCCCGCTGCGATGACTATATATTGTCTGCCATTCACTTCATAGGTGATGGGTGATGCAAAACCCGCTGCAGGAAGTGTATATTCCCATAGAATCTTTCCTGTCTTTTTATCAAAGGCACGAATTTTTTCATCCCTTGTTGCAGCAATAAAAACAAGTCCGCCGCTGGTCACCAGCGGGCCTCCGTAATTTTCGGTGCCTGTGGCAGGAATTCCTTTTTTAGTCAGTTCCGGATATTCGCCCAGCGGAACACGCCAGACGTAGTCACCAGATTTCAAATCAATGGCGTTGAGAGTTCCCCAGGGAGGTTTTATTCCGGGATATCCCTGCTGATCGAATACCTTTGTCCAGATTTTTGCATGGTATGGCGGTGTATAGGGAAAATCGTTTTTCTTGGGATCGATGCCACGAACAGTTTTTTGGGATTTTTTTATTTGCGTAACCGGTTGTTTTTGTTTGTCTGTAATAAATTCCACCAGCGCCCTGCACTCAGATAGGTCCAGCTGCGCAAAAGATGGCATCCTGCGTTCGCCATTCTGTATAATATGAGAGATTTCCGATTCATTTAAACGTACATTAATATTCAGTAAACCGGGGATATCTGCCCCGTTTCCTTTTTTGTTTTTTCCATGGCATACGGAGCAATGCGAGATATATAAACTTTCTCCTTTAGAAACGGATTTTAATTCCTTCACATGAATTGAACCGGATTCCATCTGCAATTTCCACAATCCATTATTTGCATTCTGATAGAATATTCCGTCCGGATCAATGGCATTGCCACCCCATTCGGCGCCTCCGCTATAACCATAAAGGAGAGCTGGTTTTTCGCGGGGTGGTAGAAATTTATCTGCGTGTTTGGTCGAATCAAAAATATTTTTTATAAAATCATGTGCACCCGATGATATATCTGTAATATCTGCGTCACCAAAAACCTGATTGGAAAACGGTAAGGGCTTCAGGGGAAATTTCTGAACCGGCCAGGGATGTTCACCGGGAAGTCCGTTTATCGGTACTTTTCTTTCTTCCACCGGGAAAAAAGAGGTTCCCGAATCCCGGTCCAACACATATACTAAACCGTCTTTGGTTGATTGAACCAGGATATCTTTTCTCTTTCCCTGATAAATGATACTCGTTAGGTTTGGCGGACATGGAATATCCCGGTCCCACAGATCATGGTGTATAGTCTGATAATACCATTTCAGTTTACCTGTTTCAGCGTACAACGCAAGGATACAATCCGAAAATAAATTTATTCCCTGCCGTTCGCCTCCATAAAAATCCGCAGCAGGAGAACCCGTTCCAAGATAAACAAGACCCCTGCTTTCGTCCAATGTCATTCCGCTCCAGTTATTGGCAGCCCCGATTTTTTTATAATCGTCTTTAGGCCACGAATCATAGCCGAATTCTCCCGGCTCGGGAATGGTATGAAAAACCCAGACTAATTTTCCAGTCATCACATCAAATCCGCGCACATAACCTGGTGCCGCATCTCCGCTTTCAGAAACGGCCGAACCAAGAACAAGTATATTTTTATAAATAACGCCGGGCGATGTGGCCGCAACATATAAATTCTTCACTTCATAATGTATATCAAGTCCTTCATGAAGATCTATTTTACCGCCGACCCCAAAACTTTCGATTGGAATACCGGTAAGCGCGTTGATGGCATATAGTGAAGAACCCGCAGTAAAGAGAATTCTTTTATCGGATCCATTTTCCCAATACATAACACCCCGGCAGGTGGTGATTCTTGGATTTATATTGTTAAATGGATCAAAAACCCATATCTTTTTCCCGGTAGCCGCATTTAGAGCGAATAGTTTTAACCCGGGACTGGTTCCAAAAAGAATCCCGTTCACAACGATGGGCTGGCATTCCATTTCGGAATGAATCTTAGTTGCCGGTATTCCCGTCAATCCCGGTTCGGAGTTATAACTCCAGGCAATCTCCAAACGATTTACATTATTGATTTGTATCTGGTTTAAAATGGAATACCGGTTACCTGATATATTTCCTCCATATACCGGCCAGTCCGCCTGATCTTTCCTCATTTCTTTTTTGTCTTTTTCCCCGGACAGTTTACAGGAACCCAGCAAAAAGAATGCAGCGACCAGAAATAACCATTTTCTATCTGTAGAGCTGGCTGTGATGAAACGCATTTAGGGTTGAATATGGCAGGTGTAGAATTTGTAGGAAATTTTCCATTTCACGGTTTCACCCGGATTTATTTTCAGTTGTATATAAGGTTCAGGGCAAAAAATAGTAGAGCAGGCCCAAAAAATTAATTTTGACATGGGCTGGTCTGCTGATATACGAACCCCGGCGCCGGTATGCAGGTTTTCAATTTGAATATCGTAGTCTTTCGCTACCGGCTGAAAACCTTCCAGTCTGGTATAAGCCTGTTCTGTTTTTAAAAACGAGCGGTTGATTACAATTTCTTTACCCCTGATAGAAGCCAGTTCTCCCAGGCCCTGGCCCTCTTTTTTTTCAGTCACGTTAAAAGGAAATCGTATGAAGCATTGAGCGCTGATTTTTTGATTGTCGATGAGAAAAAAATTATGATCATATACTTCAGTTTCAATCAAATTTTTACCGGTGTTCTTTAACTGATGGTCGATTTCCATAACGGGTTTGCCGGCTTTCAGTTGAATGGTTTTTTTATATTCGTAGGAATACGTTGAATCAATCAGTGTATGAGAAAAAACTACCTGTCCGGATTTTATTTTCACTTTCCAGATCCCCGGATTTGAAATCTCATAATAGCGGTAAGGGGAATAGGAGCCGCTGTCTTTTTTAATCAGGGTTCCCACTCCAATCTTTACGAATTTCCCACCGGTACCAGCTTCTTTATATCCCAAAGGGGAAAATGCTTCTACGGGACCCATCACAGCGTCATGCCGGATCGGATCATATTTTTCGAACCATTGTCCGCTGAATGTATGTCCGTCATATTCGATACCGGGAATTAAACCAGACCAGTCAAACCGGGTTCCTCTGTAATAGCCCGTCTCTGGATCTGGTAAGTAGACCCGTAGATGCATCATCCCATTTGAAATTTCTGTTTCAGGGAAACTGAAAAAGGAAACGAAACTCATCAGAAGAAAAGTCATAAAGCAGATTGTTATATAGCGGGCTATATTCATGGATTCCTAGGGCCTGATGATCGTTCCGTCTCTTTTCCTGATCGTCCATCGGCCCGCCTGATTATTGATGGGATATTTGGCAGCCATTTTTTCATCGATATCAACACCCAGTCCGGGCGCTTCATTCACGTAGAGGTATCCTTTTTTTAATTGAGGGGTACCCGGAAATACTTCTATCAGTTTGTCGGAAAAATGAATGGATTCCTGAACGCCGAAATTCCAGATGGCCAGATCGATATGGCATTGGGCTGCGTGACCGACCGGAGAAACATCCCCGGGCCCGTGCCATCCTGATTTTACATTGAAAAATTCACCCAGCCGGGCGACCTTCATGGCAGGGGTAATGCCTCCGATTTGCGACAGGTGACAGCGTATATAATCAAATTCGTGGTGAGCGATGGCGCTGACGAATTCATTTTGATTATTAAAAAGTTCCCCCATGGCAAAGGGAACCGTCGTACTCATCCGGAGTTGCTTAAACCAATCCATATTTTCCGGGGATACCGGATCTTCGATCCAGTAGGGATTGTATTCCTCCAGTTTCCTGCACATGTTGATCATATTCATGGGTTGCACGCGCTCATGGGTATCATGCAGCAACTCCACGGATTCTCCGCAACGTTTTCTGACTTCCTTAAACATTTTCGGCACGGCCTGAACGTAAGCGTTCTCATCCATGAAATCATCATTGGGTCCGCCGAAACCGGCATCTTTAAAATCAGCATTTTGCGCCAGGTATAAAGAGCCGTAACCGCCCTGCTGAATCCTGACATACTGAAAACCTTCGTTCATAAATTTTTGAACATTGTCTGAGATTTCTTCAGGCGATTTACCGTCGGCATGCGCATAGCAATCGACCGCAAACCGGCATTTACCTCCCAGCATCTGGTACACCGGCATATTGGCCCGCTTGCCTTTGATATCCCATAAAGCCTGATCCAGGCCGCTGAGTGCGTTGTTGAGCACGGGCCCGTTCCGCCAGTAAGAGCTGACGAAAAATGACTGCCACATGTCTTCGATATTATCTACATCTTTTCCAATGCAGAATTCCCCCATATAATTATTAATGGCAGTCACAACCACTTCAGCCCTTTGGGTAAATGTGGCGCAGCCCAAACCGTAAAGTCCGGGTTCTGTCGTTTCCACTTTAACGATGACGAGATTGGCGCCCTGGGGAGCCGTTCCAATCGCTTTTACACTTTTAATTTTTAAGGGTGGTAAACCTCCGGTACGCGAAGGCTTTTCCAATTTGGCGGCACTCACCTCCGGAATACCGCCAAAAATTCCCAAAAGACCTGAAGCGGTTCCCAGTCCAAGTGATTTAAGCATTGACCGGCGGCTAGGTGAAAAAGAGAATCTGTTCATATGGAATAACAAAATTTAATCGATGTGATGACATGGTTTGTAGGTATGCAATAAACGTTTGAAGGATTAACCAATCCTTTAATATTCAATTAATTTTAAAAAAATAGCAATTAATTCAGGGGTTAATCAATTATTAGTAAATGAATTAATCCATGGACGGTATTTTCGAACGGATCATTTTCAATAGAGCATTACATGAAAAGCCTGATCACGACAGGGATTATATTTTTTGGTTTAAGCATTGAGTAGCTGCAGACTTTATTTACGGCACTGCTCACGGGGAATGTTTTCACATTCCCCTTTTTATTAAATCAGTCAGACGGTGAAATGGAAAAAAAATAATTAATTCTCCAGTTAATCAATAATTAGCGGTTCCGTTAATGCCTTACGGCTTTATTTGTGTTTTAATCACCAAAACCATTGCTAAATATGAAAAAACTTCCACTGCTGGTATTACTGGTATTTGGACTCTTCGCTCAGGGATTCACCCAAAACCGAACCTTAAAAGGTAAGATTACCGATGACCACGGTAAGACTTTAGCCGGTGCGAGTATCAATATTAAGAATACCTCAACCTCCACGCTTTCGGATTCATCTGGAAATTTTGAACTTTCCTATTCCGGTACAGCTAAGGCAGAATTAGTTGTCTCTTTTGTCGGCTATTTAAGTACGGAGCTGGCCATCGGAGGAGGTAGTTATTTCGATGTTCAGCTTAAGCACAATGCCCAGACCTTGAATGATGTGATCGTCGTGGGGTACGGAACGCAAAAGAAAAAAGACGTTACCGGGGCGATCAGTACGGTCAAAGCGGATGAATTTGCACACAGGCCACTGGTGAAAGTAGAACAGGCGCTCCAGGGTACAGCTCCGGGCGTAGCGGTTCAGAGTTCTAATGGCATGCCTGGTAATCCACTCAGTGTCCGGATCCGGGGAACCAATTCAATCACCGGATCCAATGAGCCGCTGTATGTAATAGACGGATATATTGGTGGCTCCATTGCAAGCATAAGCCCCGGAGATATTGAGTCACTGGATGTTTTGAAGGATGCTTCTGCGAGTGCCATTTACGGATCGCGGGCTTCCAATGGTGTTGTCATCATTACAACCAAATCAGGCCATGAGGGAAATGCCAGGGTAAATGTTTCTGCCTGGTTTCAGAAAGCCGAAATTCCAAAAGACCTGGACTTAATGAATGCATATGACTTTGCAAATACCGTTAATATTCAAAACCTGGCGGTGACCTTACCTCCTTCCTTTTCCCAGAGCCAGCTTGACGGATTCAAAGCCAATCCCGGAACGAACTGGCAGAAGGCGCTTCAGCAAAAACCATTGGTTCAGAATTATGAAGCGTCTGTATCCGGAGGGTCCTCCCATACGAGCTATTTTGTTGCTTTCAACTATTTGGATCAGCCCGGTCTGATTCTCAACCAGTATTATAAAAGGGGTAGTTTAAGAGCCAATCTCGATTTTAAGATAAATGATAAACTGGATCTGAAGTTCTATTTGCTCACCACCGTTCCTTCGAGCCGGAATACGGCCTATGTTGGGGATGTCGGAGATCCTTTTGCCGCAGCTACTGAATGGGATCCCACCAAACCAGTTGTGGATCCGACAACCGGGAAACTGACCATCACCTCCCAGTATGGAACCCTGAATGTAAGCCCGGTAGCACAGTCCACCAATCAGGAAGTGGACGCAAACTCAATAGATGCGGTTGGTACAGGCGTATTGACGTATCATATCCTTAAGAATCTTACATTCACTTCTTCCAACTCCTATGAATCTCAATGGGGCTGGACCCGTTCGCTTTTTGGTTTGAATACCAGCCAGACGGTCATCAATGGACTGTCTTCCGGATATGCTTCCGGAAATACAAACTGGTATAGCGGTTTTCAAACCAGTAACTTCCTTACCTATAATTTACTGTTTGGCGACCATGCACTGACCCTGACCGGGTTATATGAATATCAGCAGGGTACGAATCAGAATATTAATGCCACCGGATCCAATCTGTCTACATACGCGCTTGGATACTATAACCTTGGACTGGGTCTTACGCAGAAAACAACTTCGGGATATGCTTCCAGTGAACTGCAATCTTTCATGGGCAGGATAAACTATTCTTATAAAGATAAATATCTCTTGACGGCGAGCATCAGGGATGATGGCTCTTCCCGCTTAACGACGAAATATAGCACGTTTCCTTCAGTCGCCGTAGGATGGACTATATCCAAAGAAAATTTCATGGAAAATTCAAGAATTTTTTCTTTCTTAAAACTCCGGGGCAGTTACGGGGAAACGGGTAATCAGGGAATCCCACCCTATTCATCGATCCCTGTGATTAATACAAGTGGTGTGGGTTATTATTTCGATGGTAGCACACTCTCCATCAGTACACCACTCGGGACGCCGGTAGCAAACAACCTGGTTTGGGAAACTACTTTGCAGGGCGATATCGGTATCGACGCATCTTTTTTAAATAACCGGTTGAACTTCTCACTGGATGCGTATAATAAGAATATTTCCAATCTATTATTCAGCTACGAAACGCCTGCTTATTTGGGAGGTGGAAGTTATCAGCGTAATATCGGAAGTATCCAAAACAGAGGAATCGAAATCGGGATTTCAGGAACTCCACTCAATCCTGGTGTCGGAAAATTAAAATGGACCACCTGGTTTGAAATATCATTCAACGACAATAAGGTGTTAAATCTGAATGGTCTGGATAATGTTATTGTCAATGGTATCGGCCAGCCGCAACAGAATATTTCTATTCTGAAAGTTGGAAGGCCGCTGGGAGAATTTACCGGATTCCAATTCGATGGAACCTGGAAAACAAAAGAAGCATCTCAGGCTGCGGCCTACGGTAACAAACCAGGCGATGCCAAATATACGGATGTGAATGGTGATGGAACTATTAATCAGGATGATTATCTCCCGATCGGAAACGGAATCCCGACAACGACCTGGGGTTTTATCAATGATGTAAGCTACGGTAATTTTACGCTCAACTTTATGTTCGCCGGTCAAAATGGATCGCAGATATTTTCTCAAACCTTAGCCTATACATGGGGTCAGGCACCAGGAACACGAAATGCGACTTTACAGGAAGCAACCCAGATGTGGACGCCTCAAAATGAAACGAACATTCCTGCTTTTAGCACAACAGGCCTCTGGCCTTCAAACAGCAGTCGTTTTGTGTATAGCGCGAATTTTATGAAACTCAAAAATTTATCCCTGACCTATAGCATTCCGCAAAGTGTTTTAGGTAAAGCAAAAATTCGCAGTGTGGATATTTATGTAAGCGGACAGAATTTATTTACGGTTACCAGCTATCCTGGTTATGATCCGGAACTGACCAATGCACAGAATGCCATGACGCAGGGCGTAGAAATGGGCGTCATTCCAAACCCGAGATCGTACACATTAGGATTCAGGGTTGGATTTTGATCATTCAATTCAAAAGAGAAGGGCATGCTTTTTTATAAATTAAAAATACGAAAATGAAAATAAAAGTCTTCATACCATTTGTATTCATTGTTATGTTGGTTTTCATGGGATGTTCAAAACTTAATGAAGATCCCAAAGCAACATTGACACCGGGGAATTATTTCCAAACGCAATCGGATCTGGACGCAGCGGTTACAGCCATTTATCAGGGAATGGTCGTTGATGGTGGTTATGCTTTTGATTTCCACCTCTATTCCTTTTTTGGTTCAGATGATCTGACTGCAGATCCGAACCTTTCTAAAGGCGACCAGCGTGAATTTGATCAATTAAACGGGAGCAGTGGGAATAATGCCATTGCTCACAGCCAGTGGGGTACACCCTGGGGAGCCATTTACCAAAGTAATAATGTGATAGCGAATTATCAGCGGGTCAGCGGCGACGAGGCTCAAAAAAACGGAGCTGCAGGGCAGGCATTTTTTGTAAGGGCATGGAGTTATTATATGCTGGTCAGAACATTCGGACCTGTACCTGTTATTACCACCCAGGTCGGACCGGACTACAGGCCTATCAGGGATCCGGTAGATGTGGTATATGCAACTATTGTAAGCGATTTGAAAACGGCCATAGGCCTGCTTCCCACCAATTTTCCCGGACAACCAGGTAAAGCGACACAGAATTCGGCCAGATCCCTTTTGGCTGATGTTTATATGACGATGGCTACCTGGCCACTAAACCTGACCAGCAACTATGCGCTGTCAGCGGATGAAGCTGATTCTGTCATTCAATCTGGTCAGTATACGCTCATGGCGGACTATGGGCAGGTTTTTAAAACCAACAATAATTCAGAGTCTATTTTCGGTTTAGAGTTTAATGTCAGTGGTGGAAATCCAAACCGCTTTTACGGGGATTGTTCTATGCCCTGGGAAGAATTTGGGTTGGATGGGAATTTCGGTTGGGAGGAATTCTACCCAGAACTCAATTTTTATACGAGCGCACCGGTATGCACAAGAACAGACGAGGAGTTCTATACCACGCTCAAACTTCTCCAGCCGGATGGAACTTTCAACCTGGTTCCTTATTCTTCGCCTTCAACCAGGAATCAGCATCCATTTTACAGGAAATTCAGGGCCGCAATTAATGACGAAGGCTGTTTAGAAACAAATACTGAGCTCATTTCAATGAATCCGAGCACGAATAAAACGAACGACGTAATCAGGTATCCGGCAGTATTACTGGATTTCGCAGAATCTTCTGCGATGGCGGCAAACGGACCTACGGGCGCTTCCTACTCAGCCATCAATCTGGTGAGAGCGCGCGCCGGCGAACAGCCGCTGACTGCCGGTCTTTCGGCTACAGCATTCCAGGATTCTGTAGTATATGAAAGGGCCTATGAATTTGCAGGGGAATGGGGGATAAGATGGTACGATATTGTCCGCCTGCAATTGCTTCCGCAGATCCTGGCCGTCAGGAGTCCGAAGGAAAATCCGATTAATTCCAATGTAAATATTCAGGACAGATATTATGCACCAATTCCGGTAAATGAAATGCTCAAGAATCCCCAATGGACCCAGAATCCCGGATATTGATGATTTGATTTCCGTAAGAAAAGTTTAACCATGCCCTGCATGGTTAAACTTTTTTAATACGGTTTATGATGGTACATTCTTTAACAGAATGTAAACCTGGCATCCTGTTCTTAAATTTAATTTTAATGATTGAATATTTATTTAATAAACAAAAAACTGTTTTTTCAATTCTATTCATTTTCCTGGTTTTTTTTGCCAGAGCGGAAGGCGATACACCGGGTGATACTTCTGAACCTGCGCATTCCATTCTCAGTTATATAGACCCGACCATCGGCAATGTGGCACAGTTGCTGGAGCCAACCCGGCCGACCGCTCACCTGCCCAATCAGGTAATTCGCGTTTACCCGATGCGAAAAGATTATCTGGATGATCAGATTTCGGTTTTTCCGCTAACTATTGTATCTCACCGCCTGGGTGCAGTATTTGGTATTAAGCCATCGGTGCAAAAAATCGAACCGGATAGCTGGGGTCGGAAAATGCCTTTTGATCAGGGACTCGAAGTGACGAGACCCTGGTATTATGCAACCTATTTGCTGGAAGATGAAATAACCGTTGAATTCTCTCCCGGGAAAAAAACAGGTATCTACCGGTTTTCATTTCCACCATCAAAAAACAAATCGATTCTTTTTAGTTCATGCAATGATGGTTTTGATTCCCTGCATTTTAATTCCTCAGGGGTCGTTTCAGGTTTTGAAAGCTGGCATGGGGCAATAAAAATTTATATGTATGGAGTTTTTAATAATACCGGTAAGCCCGGGTTTATTGAAAATAACGAGATAATAAATCAAAATAGTCTGTCAGGTAAATCCGTTAAAGGCTATATCAGTTTTCCTACCGGTTCCGACACCATAGAATTCAGGTATGCCATTAGTTTTGTAAGTGAACAGCAGGCGGAAATCAATTTTAATAAAGAAATCCGGGGTAAGAGTTTTTCTGATGTAAAAAGATATGCTGAACAGGCCTGGATGAAAGTGATGTCTCAAATTCAGGTTGAAGGAGGCACCGAAGGAGAAAGGAGATCTTTTTATACCGCTTTATATCGTTGTCATGAAAGAATGGTGGATATCAGTGAAGATTCCTTTTATTATAGTGGTTACAATCATGCAATTAACAAAGACAGCCGGCCATTTTATGTGGATGACTGGTCCTGGGATACTTATCTGGCCCTGCATCCTTTAAGAATGATCCTGCATCCTTCACAGGAAGAAGACATGCTTGAATCCTATGTTCGAATGTACGAACAAAGCAAATGGATGCCGACTTTTCCGGTGCTTTTCGGTGATTATGCATGTATGAATGGCTTTCATTCTTCGATTGTTTTCCTTGACGCCTATAGAAAAGGACTTACTCATTTTAATGTTGAGACGGCTTACAATGGCATGAAAAAAAATGCAGTTTCCGCCACCCTGCTTCCCTGGCGTAATGGAGAAAGAACAACACTGGATGATTTTTACCAGGTTCATGGTTATTTCCCGGCGCTGCCGCCCGGCGAAAAGGAAAATGTTGAACAAGTTCACCCTTTTGAAAAAAGACAGGCTGTTGCAGTAACGCTGGGCGCGTCTTATGATGATTGGGCGACGGCGCAAATGGCAAAAGATCTGGGGAAAATGAATGACTATTATCTGTTTGAAAAAAGGAGTAAGAATTACCTGAATCTCTGGAATCCCGAAAAGATGTTTTTTTTGCCGAAAGATGATAAAGGAAACTGGATAAATATTGATCCGGTCTTTGATGGCGGCATGGGGGGGAGGGATTATTTTGATGAAAACAATGGATGGACTTATCTCTGGCAGGTGCAGCAGGATATACCGGCATTGATTGGATTGATGGGTGGACAACAGAGATTTGAAAACAGGCTTGACAAACTATTTCGCGAAGACCTAGGCAGGTCCAAATATGTTTTCTGGAATAAATTTCCGGATGCTACCGCCCTGGTCGGCCAGTATTCCATGGGAAATGAACCGAGTTTTCATATTCCGTACCTGTATAATTATACAAACTCACCCTGGAAGACACAACAGAAAATCCGACTGCTTTTATCCACCTGGTTTGAGGATAATATTTTTGGAATACCGGGTGATGAAGATGGAGGAGGTATGTCAGCTTTTGTGGTTTTTTCTTCTCTGGGATTTTACCCCGTAACACCAGGACTGCCCGTTTATACCATTGGCAGTCCGGTCTTCAGCAAATCAACTATAACGCTGGAAAATGGTAAACATTTTACAATCCTTGCAAATCACTGTACAGAAATCAATAAGTATATCCAAAGTGCCCGCATGAATGGTATTGAATTGAATACACCCTGGTTTACCCACGATCAGTTGGTTAAAGGAGGTTTGCTCGAACTGGAAATGGGGCCTAAGCCAAATAAAAAATGGGGGATTGAAACAGATAGTCTTTCAAGATAAAATGTTATCATGAGATGAAACCGCGTAATATTTTTTTCTTCCCGGTAATGACTTGCCTGGTGTACACAGCCATCGCGCAGCAAAAATATAGTCCGACTTCATCTTTTAAAAGTTATAAGGGGCTGATCATGGCCGGATACCAGGGATGGTTCAACGCACCGGAGGACGGCGCAAACATGGGATGGAATCACTATTCAACGATGGGAAAATTTGAACCGGGATTTTGTAAAATTGATTTTTGGCCCGAAATAAATGAATATCAGAAACTGTATAAAACGCCATTTAAACTGGCTAATGGCTTACCGGCCTTTCTTTTTAGTTCATATGATTCCCAGACGATATTTGTTCATTTTAAATGGATGAAAGAATATGGCGTGGATGGTGTATTTATTCAACGGTCCGTTACTGCCATAAAAAGCCCGGCAAATCTGCATCATGATGATCATGTACTGATCAGTGCATTGAAAGCTTCCCGCCATTTTCACCGGGCAATTGCCATTATGTATGATTTTTCCGGTCTCAACGATAAAAGCAATGATGCAGAGCTGATCATCAATGATTGGAAACATCTGGTAGACTCCTTGCAAATTGCTTCCCGGGGGAATGAACAGACTTATTTGTATCATCGGGGCAAACCGCTGGTGGCCATTTGGGGCGTAGGATTTCCTGACCGGCCGAATAATTTGAAAACGACAGAACGGATCATCGATTTTCTTAAAAATGATGCTGTTTATGGAGGTTGTTCCATTCTGCTCGGCGTACCCGCTTACTGGCGCGATTTTGGAAAAGACACCGAAAAAGATCCCTACTTGCATACCCTGCTTTTAAAAGCGGATATCGTCAGGCCCTGGTTTGTCGGAAGATTTAATGAGGATACTTACCCTGAATTTAAAGAACGGATCCGGATGGATATTGCCTGGTGCAAACAAAATAACCTGGATTACGTACCTGTTGTATTTCCCGGATTCAGCTGGCATAATATGCATCCCGATAGTAAAGCGACGCCCATTTCGCGCGATCGCGGGCGGTTTTATTGGCAACAGCTGACGGGCGCGCTGGATGAAGGTGCGGAAATGATTTATATTACCATGTTCGATGAAATGGATGAAGGAACAGCCATTTTTAAAACAACCCAGTTTCCACCAATCGGTCATAGTAAGTTCGAAAGATTTGAATCAGGTATTCCCAGCGATTACTATTTGTTTCTGACTGGAATGGCAGGAAAAATGCTGAAAAAAGAAATTCCCGTACAGAAAAATATTCCTTTACCCCCTCATAAATAAATTGTCTCAGTATTCAAATGATGACAACATGCAACCTGGAGGATTTATTTGTTCTTTGCTTTCAATCCTGACTTCGTGTTTTGCCACCTATTCAAGTGCGCAGGTCCGGGAATCATACGTCAATTTCCAAAAACAATTAAATCCCCCGGGTAAGGCAATGGATCCTTTCTGCATGACCAGCGATCAATCAAATGGGTGGCTTCTGGCCGGCGCCTTCTATCTGCCAACAGTAAATGATTTAATATTCAAAACGACCTGTTTGATCCATTTGAATGAGCAGGGCTGTGCAGACTGGTCCAGGACAATGATGTCCGGACAGGAAGAAGTCATTCAATCTATCATTTCCACCCGTGATTCGGGTTATTTAATCAGCGCTTTTCCTTATCAGTCACAGCAGGACAATTACCCAGGTTATTTACATGTATTTAAGATAGATAAATTCGGAAATAAACAATGGTCATATTCATTTTCAAATGGAACAGCCGTTAATAATTATTACTCTGACATGACAGAAGCCGGCACCGGCGGGTATTTACTTGAAATCGGATCATTCCCGATATCCGGTTATCCCACTTTCATATCCATTATTAAAATTGACCCGGCAGGCAGATTTATATGGGGCAGGGAACTGGGAATGGAAAATAATTCATTCCATAATATTGGCGGAATCGTAGAAAAAAATAATTTTATTTATGCCAGCGGTTCCATGTATAAGGGAGTTCCTCCCTTCGATTTTATCAGATCATTTTTAGTACAATTAGATGAATCCACGGGTCAGGTGAACTGGACAAAACAAAACGATCCCCTTCTTGCTCCGTTGACTTTGACGGATATTCATTTTTATAAAAGGGGATTGCTCATCAACAGTTATACTGCAAACCGGATGAATAACCTTCTTTTTTCAGACGATGCAGGCAATATCACGGGTAGTAAACTGATTAATAATCCTTACGGTTCTTTAAATGGGAAAGAAAATATTCTTATTACTCCGGACAATGGCTTGTATTTTCATCAGTCTTCCGGATCGAGCGGTGGTATACATAAGGATATCATGATGCGGTTGGACAGCAATCAGCAGATTGCCTGGCAATATGATTTTTCGGGTCCGGATTTAAATTTCTCCGGATGGATTCAACTGTCGTCTGCACCCAGGAATGGAGTTGCATCCATTGGCAGTGGTTTGATGATAAATAATTATAAAGCTGTAAATTTTATAAAACTGGATTCTCTCGGGCAAGGATGCCATAACGGCCAAACTGATCTGTTCCTGCAATCAAATGATTTCACCCTGGTTCCGATGGTCTGGAACCTGAATAGCAGCTCTACAATGACCGTTACGGATCAGCCATTGGAATTTGACGAATTGGATATGCTCTCCCGACTTTCATGCCCAGGATTAATCACCGGTTGTGATTTATTGGAACTGGATGGACCCATCAAAATTTGTAAGGTCCGTGATACCGCCAGATATACACTGGTTACCGACCCTTTCTGCCCCGAACCGGTTATCTGGACCTACGATACGAATTTAATACGTGTTCTTTCAAGCGGTGACACGTTCCGGACCATACAGTATAGTAAACCAGGAAATTATATTATCAAAGTGGAAAAGAACGGGTGTAACCAGAACCTGGATTCAATAGTTGTTTCAGTCGGCAGCAATATCTCCGAGATCAATTTACCAAGGGATACGGTATTGTGTTATGGAAATACCATGAAACTGGATGCAGGATCCGGATATGCAGATTATCTATGGCAGAACGGAACGGTTAATCAAAGTATTGAAGTTTCTGACACAGGAGTTTATTGGGTCAAACTGAATAGCACAGATGGATGTAGTTATAATGATACAAGTGTTATTCATTCTATTGAACCTTCACCTGAATTTTTTTTGCCAGCTGATACTGTCCTTTGTGCCGGCGAATCCTGGATTCTGAATCCTTTAAAATCGTTTGATGCTTTTGTCTGGAGCACAGGATCAACAGGAGGTTCGATAAAGGTCAAAGATCCGGGATTGTATACGCTGCAGGTTACGGACAGTTTTGGTTGTAAAGGTATTGATACGATCCTTATAGGGATTAAAAACTGTCCTGCATTCATTCATTTTCCAAACGCATTTACCCCGAATTCAGATGGGCATAATGACAAATTTAAGCCCATCATTTCGGGAAGTCTTGTCCTGTATCAATTTCGGATATATAACAGGTGGGGTCAGTGTGTATTTGAAACCACAGATCCGAAAAAGGGCTGGGATGGAAAATGGGAAAATGTGGAGCAGGGAAATGGCGCCTATATATGGATTTGTTCTTATCAGTTTGTGGGGAAAAGCGAAAACACCGGGAAGGGCAGCTTACTGCTATTGCAGTGAAACTGACTGAATAAACGAGATCATCAGAACCACCTTCCGCCAATCAAAAAAAATCGATTATGGCAAAACTTCTTTATATTTATAATAACTGCACGACTGCTTTTGCTTATGACCCAATTCAGCGGATTATTTCGTGAAAATTATTATTTTTATAACTGTCTATGAAACGGAATATACTTGTCGTAGCAGTTTTTTTGTTTCTGAACGTATGCGGTTATGGTCAGTCCTATGGCCTGACTTTCAATAGCCATGAAGTCGTCCTCGAAAAGAGAACTTCCCTCGACATTTCCCCGGATGATTCCATTTGCTTTAGTAAAAATTTTGAATTGGGATTTGACATCAATTACCTGCCCAATCATAAGACTTATTTTGGCTATGTTCTTCGAATTATCAGCAACGGAGATCATAACATCGATTTGATTTACCATCAGAAACTTCACGCTTTCAAAGTCATAAACGGCGAGACCTTTTCTAATATCAGTTTTTCGATTGACAGTCCCCGGTTATACCGGGAGTGGAACCGGATTAATTTAAAATTTAACCTCGAAAATCAAACACTCAGTTTTGAAGTAAATGGTAAACCGGCAGGTTCCTGCAATATCCCTTTAAATTTCAGATGTTTTAAATTTTTGTGGGGAGCAAATGATTTTCAAAAATACAAAACCCGGGATATCCCGCCGATGCAGATCAAGGATATTAAAATTTTTGAAAACAGTTCTTTAAAATATTACTGGCCCTTAAATGAAGTTTCAGGGAATACAGGGAATGATGCGATTGGTAAACAGGTGGCTAAAATCAAAAACCCGGAATGGATCAAGCCAAAGTATCAGAAATGGGAATTATTAAACGCCTTTACGATTAATGGCTATGCGGGGGTAGCCTTTAATCCAAAAACAGACAAGCTGTATGTTACGGGTTCCGATTCACTGGCAGTTTTTCCAATCGATGACGAACATCGTATGGTTGAATGGATAGCACAGAAACATGAAAATTTAAGGGTCGGTCATCAGTCTATATTTGACACCATCAGCAATAAGCTTTATGACATATTCATTGATCAGAAAAAAGTCGTCGCTTACAATTTTAGCGAGAACCAATGGGATGATGATTTTGCAGCCGGAAAAATAACAGAATTCTGGCACGCGAACAAGTTCATTTCCCCCGTGGATTCCTCTCTGTATATTCTGGGCGGATATGGTCAGTTAAGGTATAAAAACCAGGTTCAGCGATATTCTTTTGCAACCAGAAACTGGGACCTGATTTCCACCACCGGTGATTATTCACCACCCCGGTATTTATCTGCACTGGGAAGGGATCCAAAAGGAAATTATGTTTATGTCATTGGAGGTTATGGCTCTCAGACCGGGGATCAGATGCTGGATCCGCGCAACTATTATGATATGTTCCGTTACAATGTAAAGGAGCGGTCGTTTAAAAAATTGTATTCCCTGAAACCACCGGATAACCAGTTCACTTTTGTAAATAGCCTGGTAATTGATCCCAAAACGAACGAATACTATGGATTGATTTTTCCCAATGACAGTTCAAGTTCTAACCTGCAGTTAATGAAGGGATCACTGGCTGATTCGAGTTTTATTCCGTTGGGGAATGCAATTCCTTTCACCTTTCATGATATTGAATCCTTTGCTGATCTTTATTATTCTCCTATCAGTAACCGGCTGATTGCTGTCGTTCTGAATTATGCAAAAAATGAGGATGAATTTAAAAATACATCGGTGAAGATTTATTCTCTCAATTTTATTCCCGAACCCAATGATTTGGCTGCTGATAATCAGGTGCCGGGGAATAAGTGGAGAATAATAACCGGCTTTTTCCTGGCCGGCGTGGTGGGTTTTGCCATCTATCTTTTTATCAGAAAAAAGCGCTTAAAATTTCGTCCGGGATTTATAAGGGAAAACGCAAATTTAAAGCATTCTGTTCCAGTACAGTCATCTGGAATGCCCTTTCATCAAAATCATTTTGAAAAGGAGATTCGTTCATCTATTTTTCTTTTTGGTCAGTTCCAGGTATTCGATAAGGATGGGCATGATATAAGCAGTCTTTTTACGCCCCTGTTGAAAGAGTTATTCCTGATTATTTGTATTAATACAATCCGGCAGGGCCGGGGCATCTCTTCTGAGATGCTGAATGAAAAACTCTGGCATGATAAATCTGAGAAAGACGCGAAAAACAACCGGTCTGTTAATATTGCTAAATTAAAAATTATCCTGGAACGGATTGGTAATTGTGTCATTAACAAGGAATCGGGTTTCTGGCAGTTTCAAATAATGGATGAAGGGATTTACATAGATTTTATACACTACAGTTCCTTTGTTCAGGGGGAACACAAGACTGGAAATAATGACCTTCATCAATTGATTGATATTATCCGGAGAGGAGCTTTCCTTTACCAGACTGAATATGAATGGCTTGACAATATTAAATCCGAAATATCCAATTCAATAATCGATCTGTGTCTGGATTATATTAAAACACATGAAATTGCTCAAAAGCCGGAGTTTATTATTGAAATCACCAATTGTATTTTTTATTTTGATCACCTGAACGAAGATGCGTTGATTTATAAATGCAAGTGTCTCATCCTCCTGAAGAGACATACATTAGCCAGCAATATCTACCTGAAATTTGCGAAGGAATACAAAGAAATTTACGGAACTGAATTCTCGAAGAATTTTCATGAAACCATTACCTGATTCACACTTATTTTACTCTTAAGTTTTTATTTTTTTATTAAATTAATGGAATATTAATTGACTGGTTAACCTGCTGGTTGTTTATTGCATAATATATACAATCTGATCGAATGAAATTCTCAAAGCAGGTTCCGGGATCGCAGCCAGAAAAGAAACTTACTGCAAGAAGAAAATGGGTGTTCAGGACGATTGCGATTCTGCTTCCCTTTCTGATATTATTCCTGTTGGAAGTTTCTTTGCGGATAGTTAAATACGGGGATAACCTCGATCTGTTTATGGAAGCCAGGGAAAACCCGGATTTTCTGGTATTAAATCCGGCGGCTTCTAAAAGATATTTTATAAATCAGGCATTTACCCCGACAGGTAACCGTGAATTATTCAGGAAGCAAAAGGATAAATCTATTTTGCGGATTTTTATATTGGGAGAATCAACGACCATCGGGTATCCCTATTTTCACAATGGTTCTTTTCACCGTTGGCTGCAGTTCAGGTTAATGCGCACTTTCCCGGAAAGGCAATTTGAGATTATCAATCTTTCGCTGACCGCTGTTAATTCATACACTGTTTTAGGATTTGCAAAGGAGCTGGTGAAATATGAACCGGACGCAGTTTTGATTTATTCGGGGCACAATGAATTCTATGGCACACTCGGGGTGGGTTCTACCATCCGGATAGGAAACAGTACGGGAATGGTCAGGCTTATGCTTACATTGAGGGAACTTCGTATCATGCAGTTACTGACGAATCTCTATGAAAAAATCAGGAAACCGGCCGGTGCAAATCCTGATCAGGGCGGACAGACCCTCATGCAACGCATGGTGGCTGATCAGGAGATTCCATTTAAATCCGGGTTGTTTTATAGCGGAATTTCGCAATTTGTATCAAATATGAATGAGGTTTTAGACCTGTTCAATAAAAATCATGTTCCCGTTTTTATTAGTAACCTGGTATCCAATGAAAAGGACTTAAAACCATTTGTGAGCCTTCCCGCTGATCTTCATAGTTATCCTGGGTTCGAAAAAAACCTGCATCAGGGCATATCGGCTTTCGAAGCAAATGACCGGATAGCTTCAGAAAAGTTTTTTAAACGGGCTGACCAGATCTATGATGGTCATGCACTCTGTAACTTTTATTTGGGCAGACTGGCATATAACGAGGGCAAATACACGGAGTCGTATAGATATTTTATAAAAGCAAAAGATCTGGATGGCCTGCGTTTTCGTGCACCGGTACTAATCAATGAAGCCATCGTAACAATGTGTGCCAAATACAGCTATATTCATTTGGTAGATACGAAAGCTGCTTTTGAAAATTTTTCTGACCATCAGATTATCGGGAGTGAACTCATTCTTGAACATGTACATCCCAATTTAAATGGTTATGCAATTATTTCGGATGTTTTCTATGAGGCGCTGAAAAAACAAGGAATTATTTCGCCTGAAAAGGAAAATGAAATGACCTTTTCGCAGTTGAAGTTGGAAATGCCGGTAACTACGGTAGATTCTCTTATTGGGGTATGCCGGATTTCAAAACTTGAAGAAAGCTGGCCTTTTGATAATTCAATTTCTAAAGACACGTTTAGGAATCCATCTGTAGAAGGTAAAATCGCCGAGTCTATCGTGTTTGAAAAAATAAAATGGCCGGATGGAATGGATAAACTTTATAATTACTATCTGGGCAGGAATGAACTAAAGAATGCAGCCCGGGTAATGGAAGCCTCTGTGCTTGAGCATCCCACCTCAGCCTATTTTTATGAAAAGTCGGCTACGATTTATGGTAAAATGGGTGAATTTGAAAAAGCCGCATATTATTTTAAAAGGGCTTTTGCCATTTCCCCATCATTTGAGTATGCAAAAATACTTTTCGTGATTTACCTGAAGCTTGATGAACCCGGAAATGCGATGCCCTATCTGGATTTTGCAATTCAAAGTAATAGTACCAATATAAATTTCCTGCCATTGAAAAAATCAGCTGGTGAAATTATCGGGCTTAAAAAGGAATTTGCAAATGATTCGACGAACCTGACTATTTTAAATCTTATTGCAAACAGGTATCTGAGCATGGGCAATAAAGACGGGGCATCGAAATATGTTGGGAAAATATTAAAGGCAGATCCTAAGAACAAGGAAGCCTTGATGCTGCTTGACCAAATTAAGAAAAGCTGATTATGGGAGATAAAATCAAATACCCGATTTCAGGTATTACAAAAGAGCAAACCAGGGAATTCGGGATGGTTGCTGTTTTAGTTATAACATTTATCATATGGCATTGGAATAAAACCATTTTAATACCTCTTGATTTCTTTTTGATCCTTATAACTATTATCCTTCCAGTTATTTTTTACCCTTTTGCCTGGAGCTGGTTCGGATTGGCAAGGATTTTTGGAATCTTCAGTTCGGCGGTTATGCTGACTATTGTATTTATGATCCTGGTAATTCCAATGGGAATTATCCGGAAAATAGCAGGTTATGACGGGATGAAATTAAAACAATTTAAAAAAAGCAGGGACTCTGTTTTAATAGAGAGGAATCATATTTACACGGATAAAGACCTTGAACAAACTTTTTAACTGCACACGGTCCAATACATGGTGGAATTTTTAAAAGAACTGTTTATATTTCTTAAAACAAGAAAAAAAATCTGGCTGCTGCCCTTGATTTGCATCCTGCTTATTCTGGCTGCTCTTGTAATCATCACAGGCGTTTCCGCTCTGGCGCCATTGATTTATACTTTATTCTAGTTTACAATGGCAATCATTATTTTGGGAATTTCCGCGTTTTATCATGACAGTGCTGCCGCCCTCATTATAGACGGGGAAATTATAGCGGCCGCTCAGGAAGAACGATTTAGCCGTAGAAAACATGATGCATCCTTTCCCGAACAGGCCATTCAATATGTATTACAGGAAGCCAATCTACATGCCGAAGATCTTACTGGCATATCATTTTATGATAAACCACTACTTAAATTCGAACGTCTGCTGGAGACCTACCACTCCTTTGTGCCGAAGGGGTTAACGAATTTTGTTTCTTCTGTTCCCGTTTGGATCAAAGATAAAATTTATATAAAGAGGTTTCTGCGTAAGAGATTCAAATTGGCTAACGGCAGGCAAATTCCGATTTTTTTCCCCGAACATCATCTTTCGCATGCCGCCAGCGCATTTTATCCTTCGCCTTTTGAGGCAGCTGCCATACTAACGATTGACGGAGTGGGAGAATGGGCCACGGCAAGCATTTGTGAAGGCAAATCGAATGGAATTAAAGTTTGTAAAGAACTTAGATTTCCGCATTCAGTTGGACTTTTCTATTCTGCATTTACTTATTACCTGGGATTTGAAGTGAACAGTGGCGAATATAAACTGATGGGTCTTGCGCCCTATGGTAATCCGGCATCCCGGGAAACTTCTGAATTTAAAAGAAAGATACTTTCTGATATGGTGGATATCCGGGAAGACGGATCCATACTACTGAATATGAAATTCTTTGATTTTGCCACGGGATTACGCATGTTAAATAAGCGTAAGGTTCGATCATTGCTTGGTTTATCCAAAAGGGAACCAGAATCAGAAATCATACAATCCCATATGAATCTGGCACTGGCTGTACAAGAGATCACTGAGTCCATTGTGGTAAAACTTGCGCACACTGCTCAGAAGATAACCGGGAACAGGAATCTGGTAATTGCTGGTGGCGTAGGGCTCAATTGTGTTGCAAACAGCAAAATATGGACTGCAGGGTTTTTTGAAAACATCTGGATTCAACCGGCAGCCGGAGATGCCGGAGGAGCACTGGGAGCGGCTTTCGCCGCATATTATATTGGATTTAAACAGCAGAGAGAAAAAAGTGATGGCAAGGATAGCATGAAAAATGCATATCTCGGACCTGAATATGCTGATAAAGAAATCCTTCAGCTAATCAGGAAATATGAGCCAACAGTTAAGCATTTTCCTGATTTTGAGGAATTGTGCCATTTCATATGCCAAAAAATATCAGGAGGAAACGTGATTGGATGGTTTCAGGGAAGAATGGAATTTGGTCCCCGCGCTTTAGGTAACCGAACCATCCTGGGCGATCCAAGAAATCCGGAAATGCAGAAAATTATCAATCTGAAAATAAAATTCCGGGAGGGTTTCAGGCCTTTCGCACCAGCTGTTATTTTGGAAGATGCCCACCGTTATTTTAGTCAATGTATAATTTCTCCCTATATGCTTTTCGTGGCGGAGCTTAATAAGGATTTAAGAAAACAGGAACCGGCAAACTATCAGGATCTGAATTTATCAGAGCGGCTGAGCCATGTTCGTTCCGGGTTTCCTTCGGTAACGCATGTGGATTATTCTTCCAGAATGCAAACCGTTTGCAGGGAAATGAATCCAAAATTCTGGGGCTTACTCGATGCTTTTAAAAAAATGACGGGTCATGGAATGCTCATCAATACTTCTTTTAATGTACGGGATGAACCCATTGTTTGCAGCCCGGAAGATGCTTATCTCGTATTCAGGAAAACAGGAATGGACTATTTGGTGATTGGTCATTATATGTTTGACAAAACAACGAACTAAAAAAATAGTTTCTATACCAATAAAACAAATATTTAGATGCCTGAAATTTTTTTGAGATGCAGAGACTGATTTGCTGAAAGGGAAAGTAGGTTTTCCATTTCGCCAGGGGAAAAATTTATATACCTGCTCAATATACTCCGGAAAAACCAGCTTGTGTTTATGTGAATCAGGATGGAATTCAAAGATAGTCCCTGCCAGGTTTTCTGGATAGTTACCTGGAGCAGGAGGTGACCGATATCTTTTAATTCGAGCATGGGTCTGGAATTAAGCACAACTGGTTCTTGGATTGACTATTTCGATCAGTTCTGGACGGGGAGGCTTAAAAAATTGGAAGATCTGTTCAACGAAAAGCAAAAAAAATTATAGGATTCATCAAATCGCAAGTGAATAGATTGGCGGATATGCCGGAACTAAGGCATAAATCAGTTTATTTGCAGTAAATAGTGGATCATGGTTTCGGGCCTTTCAGATTTTAAAACAGTTTTTTTTATCGGGATAGCGGGAACGGGTATGAGCGCCATCGCACAGTGGCTTGCCGGTACCGGCAAACAGGTATCCGGATCCGACCGGTATTTCCAGCCTGGGGTGTTCAACGATACCCGCGAAAAGTTAGAGGCTCTTGATATCCGGTGTTTTCTCCAAAACGGTGAAGGCATTACGGATGAAACAGATCTGGTAGTTGTTTCAACAGCGGTGGAAGATACTGTTCCGGAAGTGCAAAAGGCGAGGAAGCTGAACATCCCCATTATCAAAAGGTCAGAATTATTGGCGCTTATTGCGGCGGGCAAAAAGACGATCGCAATCGGAGGAACCAGCGGGAAAAGCACCACCTGCGCCATGCTGTTCGATATCCTGCAATATGCCGGTTTAAAACCCGGCATCATCAGCGGTGCAGGCCTGGTCAGCATTATGAAAGAAGGCCGGATCGGGAATGCCAAAGCTGGCAGTGGCGAATGGTTGGTGATTGAGGCCGATGAAAGCGATGGGTCTATCGTACAATATAAACCGGAAGTTGGCATATTATTGAACGTGGATAAAGACCACAAGGAAATGGATGCGCTGATGGAAATTTTCGGCGAATTCAGGAAAAATACGAAGCAGCTGTTTGTTGTCAACCTTGCACAGGCCGGAGCCAGGCAATTGTCAAGGAATAATGCACAGGATTTTTCAACAGACCCTTCTTTTCCTGCGGGCTACCAGGCCAGCGGATTCAGTCAGCAGGGACTGGCCATTCGTTTTACAATTAACGGTGTAGGTTTTACACTGAATACCGTCGGCAAACATAATATGGAAAATGCACTGGCTGCAACGGCCGTTGCCAGTCAGCTCGGTGTTGACCTGATTGTTTGTGCAGAGGCATTGAAATCTTATGAAGGCATCTATCGGCGGCACCAGGTATTGGGGAAAAAACACGGAGTCTGGCTGATTGATGACTATGCGCATAATCCCGTAAAATGTGCCGTATCCATAGAAGCCTGTCAGCAAATCGCTCCGAAAGTCATTGCCTGGTTCCAGCCGCATGGGTATGGCCCCACCCGGTTCCTGCGTCATGATTTTGTAGCGGAGATCGGCCGTGTATTAAGGTCTTCAGATGAAATATGGATGAGTGAAATTTTCTATGCAGGAGGCACAACTACAAAAGATATTTCTGCCGGCGACCTGATCCATGATCTGAAAGCGATGGACAAACCGGCGTTTTTTACGGAAGACCGGAATGGTTTCCTGGAAATGGTTCGTTCACATTTTACGGATGATTGCGTATTGCTGCTGATGGGAGCCCGGGATCCTTCACTGGAAAATTTCGCAAAACAAATCTGGGAACAGTTGTAAAAATCCGGAGGGTCGGGATCGGTTTTCAGTATTGCATTCGCCGAATAATATGTATATATTAGAGTTCCTTCTAAAATGATATTTCATGAAATCCATATCCGGAAACAAAATTTCCTCCACCCTTGTTTTGCTGTTGATTCTGATGGCATCCTGCAAAAAGAATTCAGGCCCTTCAGAGCCAGGTAATAATAATAACAACCAGACATCTGCAGATTCGGCCTATCATCCGGTCGATCCTCCGGTTCCGCCTACCATTGGATTTTTTAACGATGTGTGGTCCGGGAAGACGTTTGTAGCACCTGCAAGCATTTCGGGAACGGTGCCGAATTCTCCGGTTACGGATTCATTGTTCATCGATTTAAATGAGGTCGTCGTAAAAGTTCCAATGTCGGTTTACGGCAATAATTCAAATTTATGGATGGGGCAGATGGTGACCCAGCCCGGTTTAATACAATATATAAAGGACCTTTCGCCGCATATTATCCGGGCCCCGGCGGGAAGTGTGAGTGATGTATATTTCTGGAATGGCACGGATGCTCATCCGGCGCCTGACGATGCACCCGCAAATTTACTGGATGCAGGTGGTCAATCAGTCACCGCAAATTATTGGTATGGCGGAAATAATGCCTCCTGGACTTTTTCCCTCAGTAACTATTATGCGCTTTTAGCACAGACGAATAGCACCGGCATCATCACGGTAAATTATGGATATGCGCGTTATGGTAAAAATGCGGACCCGGTAGCGACCGCCGCTCATCTGGCGGCTGACTGGGTACGGTATGATAACGGGAGGACAAAATATTGGGAGATTGGCAATGAAACGTATGGTAACTGGGAAGCAGGATATCAGATAGACCTGACACAAAACAAAGATGGTCAGCCTGGCCTGGTAACCGGCGAATTATACGGACGCCATGTAAATGTATTTGCCGATTCCATGCGGGCCGCTGCCAGGCAGACAGGAGCTACTATTTATATCGGAGCTACGCTCTACGATAAAGCACCTGCACAGTATGATTATGCCAGCGTCCAAGGCTGGAACCAGGGTGTTTTATCACAGGCAGGAAACGCACCTGATTTTTATATCGTTCATGATTATTTTACGGCATATGCAGCAAATTCCGGAGTAAATGATATTCTGAATTCCGCCAATTCTGTTCCATCCGCCATTATGAATTACCTGAAACCTCAAATACAGACTGCTGGTCTTTCTGTTAAACCCATTGCCATGACGGAATGGAATATTGAAGCGACCGGATCCAAACAAAATGTTTCCTATATCGCCGGGATACACGCCGCCAAGACGATCGGTTCTATTATTAAAAATCAGTTTGGGGAAGCCAGCCGGTGGGATCTTGCAAACGGATGGGGCAACGGGGATGATCAGGGTATGTTCAATATCGGAGACGAACCAGGCGCATCTCTCTGGAACCCGCGCCCAGCTTTTTATTACCTGTATTACTTTCAGCAATTTTTTGGTGACAGGATGGTAGAGGACAACCTCAAACCGGCCAATGCAGATATGGTTAGTTATTCATCCAGTTTTTCCTCCGGGCAGGCAGGGACGATCATTATTAATTCGGGCACACAGAACCATATTGTTTCGATTGATTTCAAACATTTCCCCGCAGGCCCTAAGTACTACTGGTGGGTTCTGACTGGCGGAACGGATAATAGGGATTTTTCCGGTAAAGTATATGTGAATGGTACGGCCCCTTCAGGCCCTACCGGTGGCCCGCTCGATTATGCCAGTCTGAAAGCCTATTCTGCATCGTTGAATGGAACAATCAGGGTATCTGTGCCGCCTTTAAGTGTAGTATATCTGGTGGCTGATAAGAAATAGGACTTTGAAGGAACGTCATATCTGTTACACATGCACTCACAAAGGCACAAATCCTGAAATCATATCTCAAGGAACTATTGTTTATTCATGTTAGCCTTCACGCCGGCTATTTCAATTATTACCAGTGTTTCCCCGAAACAAATGGTAAATTCATCATCTGGATTTATACAAGCACACTCAAAATGCTCTGTCCATCTGGCTGAAACATCATAAATGTATTGCAGCTCTCCGGCTTCTAATGGAAGCACAACCTGTTTAACCATTCATTTACAAAAAATATGAGAAGAATACAATTATACATTCCAGTACTTATTGGAGCATCATGGATGATCTGGTCATGCACTAATAAACCGCCGGAAACTAAAAATAAAGACCCCTTCTGCCTGACAGATACTCTTCAGAAGAAAGCGGTGATTGAAGAAGTAAAATTGCAAATCGTGAAAAACGCGATTGCATTATCGGGCAAAATTGAAGCGAATGAAGACAAGTGGATAAAAGTATATCCGGTGGTGGGGGGTGTAGTGGAAGAAATGAAAGTACAATTGGGGGATTATGTAACCAGGGGGCAAACGCTGGCCATTATCAGAAGTGGCGAAATTGCTGATTATCAAAGCCAGTTATCCTATGCGAATTCCAGTGTGCGGATTGCAGAGAAAACACTTGTTTCTACCAGGGACCTGTTCAAATCCGGGCTAACTACAGAAAAGGAGGTAGTAACTGCCGAAACAGATCTTGAAAAGGCAAAGGCTGATTTAAAACGAATGGAGCAGACCACATCCATTTACGGTGCCAAGAACAATGCCACGCAGATCATTACAGCGCCTGTTTCAGGATATGTTATTGAAAAAAATGTAACCGATAAAATGCAGTACAGGGTGGATGCCGCCCAGCCGTTTTTTATCATTGCGAACCTGGATGAAGTGTGGGTGATGGCCAGTGTTTTTGAAAGCGACATTGCAAAAATAAAAATCGGATATGATGCAGAAGTAAATGTAATCGCCTATAAGGATAAAATGTTTACCGGAAAGGTGGACAGGATTTTTTCTATACTTGATCCCCAAAGCCGGGTAATGAAAGTTCGTGTCAAAATTCCCAATAAGAACAATTTGTTAAAGCCCGAAATGTTTGCCCAGATTACTATTAAGTATAATGATAATACCAATCAATTACCAGCCATTCCATCCCAGGCTGTAATTTTTGATAAGAATAGAAACTATGTGATGGTTTATAAGGACAGATGCAATATTGAAACGCGGGAGATTGAAATTTATGAAGTTGCCGGTAATACCACTTATATAAAAAGCGGATTAAAGGAGGGCGAAAAAATTATTACCAAATATCAGCTATTGGTATACGATGCATTAAACGATTAATGGACGCCCGGGTTCGCTTAAATACCTATTTATGAACAAGTTTATTTCCGGTATAGTTACTTTTTCGCTGAAGAACAGGTTCTTTATATTTTTTATGACCATTCTGGTAATTGCTGCAGGCATCTGGAGTTTTATCAAAACGCCACTGGAAGCTTTTCCGGATGTCACCAATACCCAGATCATTATTGTTACACAGTGGAACGGCCGGAGTGCGGAAGAGGTAGAAAGATTTGTTACTGTTCCTATAGAAGTTGCAATGAATTCAGTACAAAAGAAATCTTCACTTCGTTCGATTTCCATGTTCGGTTTATCTGTTACCAAGATAATATTTGATGATGATGTGGAAGATTTCTTCGCAAGACAACAGGTAAACAACCTGCTTCGGAATGTGAAACTTCCGGAAGATGTGGAGCCGGATGTGCAGCCCCCTTACGGGCCAACCGGCGAAATTTTCCGATATACAGTACAGGGGAAAAATAAAAGTTCCATTGACCTGCTCACAGAACAGACCTGGGTAATTGACCGGCAATTACGGAGTATACCCGGCGTAGCGGATTTAGTGGCTTTTGGAGGCGCAGACCGTACATATGAAATAACCATAGATCCTATTAAACTCGCTCAGTATGATATCACCCCGCTGGAAGTTTATAATGCGGTTTCAAAAAGCAATATTAATGTGGGAGGAGATGTGATTGAAAAAAACGGGCAGGCTTATGTAGTAAGAGGTATCGGTTTGCTGGATAATATCAAGGACATAGAAAATATTATTGTAGATAATATCAATGGGACGCCGATCCTGGTAAGGAATCTGGCCTCCGTTTCACCCAGTCATGTTTCCCGCGTGGGGCAGGCAGGTTTAAATGAAGATGATGACGTGGTAGAAGGTATTGTCGTCATGCGGAAAGGAGAAAATCCAAGGGAAGTGCTTGCAAGAGTAAAGGAGAAAGTAAAAGAGCTGAATGAGAAGATATTACCTCCGGGTGTTAAGATGATCACCTTCTACGACAGAGATAACCTGATGGATTACTGTACGGAAACCATCAGTCATAATTTAATCGAAGGAATATTACTGGTCACGCTGGTTGTTTTCATTTTCATGCTCGACTGGCGTACAACCGTTATCGTTTCCATTATCATTCCACTATCCTTGTTATTCGCCTTTATTTGTTTAAAGTTGAAAGGTATGACAGCTAACCTGCTTTCGATGGGTGCCATTGATTTTGGCATTATCATAGATGGTGCTGTAGTGATGGTAGAGGGTTTATTTGTTGTGCTCGCCCTGAAAGCCCATGAAGTGGGGATGGAGAAATACAACAAAATGGCAAAACTGAGTATCATTCGCAAAACCGGTTCCATCCTGGCAAAAGCGATTTTCTTTGCTAAAGTCATTATCATCACCTGTCTGATTCCGATTTTTGCATTTGAAAAGGTAGAAGGTAAAATGTTTTCACCACTTGCCTGGACACTTAGTTTTGCCTTACTGGGGGCGTTGCTTTTTACACTTACTTTAGTTCCGGTATTAACCAGCATTTTATTAAAAAAAGATACAAGGGAAAGAAATAATCCCATCGTACATTTTTTTAACCGCCATGTGATGAATGGTTTGGCCTTTACAATGGCGCATAAAAAATCGTCACTTCTTGTTGCGATTACGATCATGGGATTAACACTATTCTCATTTAAATTTTTGGGAAGTGAATTCCTGCCTGAACTAAACGAAGGCGCTTTATGGGTGGAAGCAAAATTACCGATGAGCAGCTCTCTGACTGAAACGGTGAATTTTGTTACCCAGTTTCGGAAAATATTGAACAGTTTTGATGAAGTGGAAGGTGTACTGTCGCAAACCGGCCGCAGCAATGACGGCACGGACCCCTCAGGTTTTTATTATGTTCAGTGCCAGGTTAATCTTAAGCAGAAAAAAGACTGGAAACGGAAAATAAGCGTGGATGAACTGGTGGATGAAATGGATACTAAACTCAGGCAATATCCGGGGGTGGTATATAATTATTCACAGCCCATAATCGACAATGTACACGAAGCAGTTGCCGGCATAAATGCTGACCTGGCAGTTAAAATATTCGGTAATGATCTGGAGAAACTGGATAAGCTCGCAGACAGCACGTATAATATTTTGCAAACAGTGGATGGAATAAAAGACCTCGGTATCATGCGCAACCTGGGACAGCCCGAATTGAGTATTGTGCTGGATGAACAGAAAATGGGTATATATGGTGTAACAACGGCTGACGCCAACTCGGTCATTGAAATGGCGATAGGAGGGAAAGAAGCGTCCACCTTTTACCAGCAGGAAAGGAAATTTGGCATACGGATCCGGTATCCCGAACAATATCGCAATAATGAGGAAGCCATTGGAAATTTGCGGGTACCAACCATACATGGTTCAAAAATCCCTTTAAAGGAGATAGCAGATATAAAAACCATAACCGGACCGGCTTTCGTGTACCGGGATAAAAATACCCGTTTTATCGCTGTTAAATTTACAATCCGGAACAGGGATATGGGAAGTACGATTGCAGAGGCCCAGGATAAAGTAAATGACGGAATCAATTTGGGCAAGGGCTTTAGTATTGAATGGGCAGGTGAGTTTGAAAACCAGGTCAGGGCACAGGCCAAATTATCACAAGTGGTGCCGGTCGTATTAATCCTAATTTTTATTCTGCTTTTTATAAGTTTTGGAAATGCTTTAGACGCATCCCTGGTATTGATGAATGTCCCTTTTGCCATAATTGGAGGCATTCTCGCTTTACATATAACCGGAACCGTTTTCAGTATTTCGGCGGGGATTGGTTTTATTGCTTTATTTGGGATTTGTATTCAAAATGGCGTGATACTGATTTCAGTGTTTAAACAAAATCTTCATAGTAAAATTTCACTTATGCAAGCCATTGTTCAGGGCGTTCAGTCAAGAGTTCGCCCGGTAATAATGACCGCTTTGATGGCGGCTATTGGTTTATTACCCGCGGCTGTGTCGAAAGGAATAGGCAGCGAAACCCAGAAGCCACTGGCCATTGTGGTCATTGGTGGATTAATCAGTTCGACCGTCCTGACATTATTGATCTTCCCTTTAATTGTAGAGATATTGTACAGACGAACACATAGAAAAAATGCAAAACAACAGGTTTCTTTAACATGATTATAAGCTGATAGCCGGAAGGCAAAATTTGTAGAATAGCCATTTTAATGAATACAAACCCGGGGTGGAGGGCCGTCGCGGTAACCAAACCATAGACACTTATAACATATTGATTTTGAATAGTTTAGGATGTTTATGTAAACTAACGATTCGTAAACTTACGATATAATCGAGTGATCCCGCGCTTTCATGGTAACACCCGTTTATATACTTTTGATATATCCAATCCGAAAGAAATAACCGATATCCAATCCGAAGTAAAACCAAAGTTGAGTCCAAAATCCGAAAGAAACCAAATCCAAGAATCCGAAAGAAACTAAATCCAATCCTACGTAAAGACATTTAAAATCCTCTTTTTTTGAATAACCGCTAAGAAACTAGCGGTTTTTTCTTTTACAGGTTCGCCTAAAGTTTACCCATCGCTTTCGTCTTCATCCGTTAACCCGCCCTTCAGTTAGCCCCTTCAAAAAACCAGCAAATCCGGTGAATCTGACCGAAAATCGAAGGTTTTACCCCCTTGGTCGAAGAAGTTATGGGAAGGCGCGGGCCTTTTGCATCTTTGTATTGTTGAAGCGCACGAACCGATCCGATCCTTTGAAACCGAAAAAAAACCGAATCCAAATCCTACAAAACCAATCCGAAATCCTGAGAAAACCAAGAAACTAAGTTTGATGTACACAAAAGCATTATTGGACGGCTGCCGCAGGGTGGCTGTTCTTGTTTATGCCAGTCTTCGTAAGTGTTATTCCATATAAAATTCCGCTATCAACCCCTATGCTGATATAGTCCAAGAACATTGCCGGACAGGTCCTGAAACCAGGCTGTAATTTCCGGAGCGTCCCTGCCGACCGGCTGAACGATCATTCCTCCAAGTTCAATTATTTTTTGAATCGTTACTTCGATATCATCTACCATGATATGTATGAGAATTCCGATACCGGGAGTCGGTATTCGGTCCGTCCTCCAGGTACCACTCACTTCATTCACGCCGTCATCAAAACCGGATGTTCCATCATCCCGGCGGCGGACTTTCCAGTCAAAAACTGTGTGATAAAAAGAACTGGATTCATCTATGTCACGGGAGGGTATTTCCAGATAACAGATTTTGCCATTTCCATACTTGGGTTGTTCATTATTTGCCATAAAAAATTATTTATTCATTGCATTATTGGTCACTGTCTTCAAGATAAAATATTTCTTCGACTGCTTTACCAAACACCCGCGCGATCTTTAGCGCCAGAAGGGTAGAGGGAATATATCTATTGCTTTCTATTGAGTTGATCGTCTGCCTGGATACATCCACCCTCCCGGCAAGTTCTGCCTGGGTGATTTCTTTTATGGCGCGCTCTATCCGGATACGGTTTTTCATTGATGGGTATCAGTATCATTTGATTGAGCAGAACGGTTTAATCTGTAGAGCACCCACTGAAAACGAATGATGAAAAAGAGCAGGGGCAGCCAGATATTAAGCAGTAAAATATGATGGGAGTCACTTCCACGGGTAAATACCAGGCTGAAAAGCAGGATGGCATAATTCAGATAGATGGACCACCGGAGAGAATCCAGCCTTAACTGAATAATCTGTTCGTCTTCGACTTTCTCTTTGGAAAAGGCAATAAGAAAAAGCCCGACCAGTACCATCAACGTAGTCCCGATAAAAAACAGGTGTGGCGGAGAAAATAAAAAACTCCCTGCAGCATCCGAAGATGAATTCTGATGTGCATAACCGCCCGGATATGAAGCATCCCATAACAATTTAACGGGAATATGAATCAGGATCAGGCCGATGCCGAAATACCGGCTGTTAAAGGGAAATAGGTAGTTTGTCCTCATAATGTCAAGTTTGAGATGCTAAATGTAAAGAATACTTTACATATCATCCAACTTTATTTATTAAGACCTGGTTATATACAACTATGTGATCGACCGTCGTAAGTAATCAATATTTCCCTTTTTGCCTTTGTCTAATAAATCCTGACAATAAGCCGTAAAAAACCGGTGTGATTCAAGCAGGCTGATCGATTTATGAATTTTTTCATCGATGTGAATGGATAACCTGGCTTCCATTTCCTTATAGACTTCGGGATCTGTGATTAAAAACTCCCTGGTCCCGAAATGGTAGGTATCCGCATCGCAAATAATCTTTTCAATTGTTGTTTTTGGATCAGAAGGTATTTTAGTCGCCATGATGCAATCCGATATTTGGTTAATCATCCCCTCCTCAATTAAAAACGATTTCAGGAAAGCTGCCATCAGGTCTGTCCCTGTCTTTTCGTGTTCCGCAAGTTCGTTAAACAGATGACCCGTGTCGTGAAACCAGGCGGCTGTTATCAGGCAAAATAATTCACGGTCGCTCAAAGAATCATTGTTTGCGATTTCATTTGCACGCTCAACCACCATTTCAGTGTGATGAAGATTGTGGTATTTTAAAAAAGGCAAATTTCGCCTGGTAAACAATTCTGTTACATACGGCTTTATTTTGATCAGCACTTTTTCCATTCAGTAATATTTCAAGGGATAAGCACCATTTTTCCGGCGACAATAAATAATCCTAACCATATTTTATTTTAATTGGCTTTAGATAAAACCAATACCTGAAAAGTTCCGGGAATCACAGGGGGCCTTTGTCCTGGTACCTCTTTGCCAAATTCGGCTGCAGGCAGGAATACATCATGGGTCTGGGGATCGTTGATGATCGTCCGGGCAGATTTTTTGGTTTTAACGTTGTCAATGATCTTACACCTTCCGCGCGCATCTTCTTCAGCAATCGACAGTATACCTTCACCGCAGGAAGCGAAAACATAATTATAAGTCGGGTCGAAAGCAACACCATCGCACCCATTGCCAATTGGCAGTCGGTTAATAACATCTCCCTTTATGTAATCTACTACCAGCAGTTTTTGGTCGCAACCGGCAAATATTCTCTTTGTTTTCAAATCGATGGCGAGTCCGGTGGGACCTTCATCCGGAGCAAGGGTCCAGGTATCCAGCACTTTCCCGGTATTGATATCTACGGCGCTGATCGAATTTTTATCTTCGATGTTGACGAAAATTTTTCCTGCTTCATCCGACACTGCTGTTTCAGGCTTCCCGGAGAGGAGGATGGTTGAAATGACCGTCTCAGTCTGGGGATCGACAATGCTTAAGTCATTGCTTCGTCCGTTGCAGGTAATGATTTTTTTTGAATATGGATCGTACATGATCGCATCCGGATTTTGACCGACAGGTATTTGTTTTAATACAGCGTAGGTTTTCAGATCAAAGACGGTAATCGAATTCAGCCTGCCGCAACTGATATAGCCTTTGTCCATTGCGGGGATAAAGGCAATTCCATGAACTCCCGTGGTGCCTGGAATATATCCCAGCGAATCCCCGGTCGATTCGTCCAGAACATTCACTTGTGTTGAGTGCGAAACATAGAGCTTATGATCGTTGACGGCAATATAATCCCATCCGCCGCCACTGGCTATCTTAAACGTCTTGGATAATTTGTAACCGGAATGCTGAGTAAATCCTGCAACTGAGCAAAAAATTGCCAGGAACAAAACAATTGAATGTTTTCTATATCGCATGGTATGCATTTCTGTAAAAGTATACCCTAAATCTGTTGCAATTCTGTAGTTGGCGCCTGGTAATGTCTGAATAAGAGCCGCAGCATGGCCGGTAATATGATCAGAAGGATGGGCAGCGCAAATATGAAACCGCCGATCACTGCGATGGCGAGCGGCTGATGCAACTGTGCGCCGGTTCCGATCCCCAGTGACAATGGCATAAGGGCAATGATCGCACCGATGGCTGTCATTAGTTTAGGTCTCAACCGGGTAGAAATGGCATACACGACGGAGTCATCTACGGAACGTTCTTTCAAGGAATCCCGGAACTGTAAAAACGTGAATATGGCATTTTCGCCTATGATGCCGACGATCATGATCAGCCCGGTATAACTGCCGACATTTAGGGGCGTGTCTGTCAGGTAGAGGCCTAAATAACTTCCCGAAATACCTAAAACCGCCAGGAGAATAATGAGCACCGCAACCCTGAAATCTTTAAATAAAAAAAGAATAACAGCAAAAACCAACAGACTGGAGGCGATTAAAATGAAAAGCAATTCTTTGAAAGATTGCTGCTGATCAGCATAAGCACCTCCATATTCAATATGGTAACCCTGGGGCAAAGAGACGCCCGCAGCGACTTTTTGTTTTAATTCCGCGATGGTGCTGCCCAGGTCCCGATTTTCCAGACGCGCGGTTACTTCTCCCATCATCTGGAGGTTTTCTCTCTTAATTTCTGCATCCCCTTCATTGACCTGTATCTTAGCCAGTTCGCTGATCGCTTTTAGCTTCCCGGATGGCAAAAAGATCTGCAGTCGGCTGAGTTGATCTACTGAATGATTTTTATATCCTGAGTCAATGAGGCGAATGGAAGGCGTTTGCTCTTTTTCGAGCATCGTTCCCACCACATTGCCTTCCTGGTTGTTTTGAATCTGGTATTGCAGGGAGGCAGGTGTGATGCCATATTGGGCCAGTTTATTGAAGTTCGGGATAACATCTACGGAAGGTCCGGCAATCACTACTCCGTCGAAAACATCAGCTGTTCCCGAAACTTTATTCGTTATACCGGCTATCTGAGCCGACAATGTTTTTATTGTACCCTCATCGTTACCGAAAATCTTAATGGAGATTGGCTGAACGGAAGCCATCAGATCACCCAGCATGTCTCCAATCACCTGACCGAAGTCTATACGCAGTGCGGGCTGTGACGCCTCAATTTGTTTACGGATATCTGCAATGACTTCATCCGTGGAACGGACCCTGTCTTTTTTAAGCTGGATAAGATAGTCGCCTGTGTTGGGTTCCGTGATAAAAAAACCGAGCTGTGTTCCGGTTCTTCTGGAATATCCTGATACTTCAGGTACTTTTACAATTAATTTTTCCGCCTGACGGAGCATCCGGTCTGTTTCTTCCAGGGATGTTCCAGGTGGGGAAGCGTAATCGAGCACGATGCTTCCTTCATCCATTTCGGGTAAAAATCCGGTTTGCAGTTTGGGTAACACCAGTATGATCGTCAAAACCATGCCCGCTATTAATAAAAAGGCAATTATCGGCTTATGAATCAATATCCCAACCCATTTTTGATTTTTAACATGGCTTGCTTGTATTTTTTTCAGGTTTGGTTTTCTTTTTCCGGATAACAATAAATAAATCACCGGAAGGCCGATCCAGGTTACAAAAAAAGAGCAAACCAGTGTGATGATCATGGTGTTGGTCAGCACTTTAAAATAGCTGCCTGCCACACCGCTCATCCACTCAAAGGGAATAAAAATGACGATTGTGCTGATGGAAGAACCCAACATGGCCGGAAATAAGTAACTGATCGCTTTATGAATTAGAATGCCGGAAGGTTCACCCGGATGTTCTTCATGTGTTCTCTGAATTTGTTCCACCACCACAATGGCGTCATCTATGATCAGACCGATAGAGGCGGCTATCGCTCCCAGCGTCATGATGTTTAATGTATAGCCGATATTAAAAAGCCAAATCAGCGTCAGACAAATAGTGATTGGAATCGTAATTAAAATCGTCGCGCTGGCTTTTAAAGACCTGAGAAAAAGAATGGATACAAAAATGGCGAGCACGAGCCCGATCCATACACTTTCTGTAACACTCTTTACGGCCTCACTGACAAAATCCGCCTGTATATAATAAGGCTTTAAGACAATACCAGGAGGAAGTATCTTTTGTAATTCAGCCACTTTGGCTGCCATTTGATTGGATAGATCAATCAGGTTGGCATTGGGTTGTTTGATGATCGCGACCAGGATGCTTTCTTTGCCATTTGCATTTATTTTCGTGAATTCAATGGCTTCTTTAACAGAAATATCAGCGAAATCTTTTAGCTGAATAATCCGTTTCCCGTTATTGCTGATCACGACAGACTGCAGCTGATCCAGTGAATGTACACTTGCATCGGTGACCGTTAGATATAGCAGATGAAAATCAGACAGGTAGCCATTGGATTTGATAAAGTTCGTTTGGCTAAATGCAGTCGTTACCGCATCTGGTGTAATACCAAGGGTACCCATCTTGGATACGTTTAACCGGATCCAATATTCTTTTGTTTTTCCGCCGGATATTCGGACTTCTGAAACGCCGGGTACCTGGGACAGGAATGGTTTGATAGTGAAAAGCGCCAGCATTTTCATATCAATAGGAGACCGCTGTGTATTCGTTTCCAGAGAATAGCCAATGACTTGTAAAATGGATGGATTCATTTTTTCTACAGTCACCTGCACCCCGGGTGGAAGTGTATTACTGATCTCCGTGATTTTTGCTTCGATTCTTTGCTGAGCCAGGTCGATATTGGTATTCCAGTCCATAAAGGCCGAAATCTCGCAGGTGCCGCGGCTGGTTGCACTCCGAATGGTTATCAGGTCCGGAACCTTTTTTATCGCGTTTTCCAGGGGCCTGGTAACTGTAACCATCATTTTATTTACCGGCTGCAAACCAGCATCTGCAATCACTTTGATTTTCGGGAAGGTGATTTCCGGAAACAGTGCCGTCTTAAACTGGCTGAATACGAAGATGCCGCTCAGCAGAATGATAACCAGACTGGCCGTTATCGGGTTCTTATATGAAATGAAATAATTCTTCATAGTTTATGGTTTCTCAATACTGACTTTCGCGGTATCCGGAAGACCATAATTGCCGGAAGTCAAAATCTGATCTGAAGGTTTAAAGATGGGGTCGAGGATTTCAATTTTATCCGGAAACTCCATGCCTTTTTTTATGGGCACTTTGACGGCAGTGAAAGAGTCGATCATTTTCATTACCCAGAAACCGGATTGCGCATCATCCGATAAAACAGCAGTGCGTACCAGGGTCTGCGTCTGTTTTTTTGCATTGCGTAAAATGTGCACGCGGGCAATGAGGTTCTGGGGTATTGGATGCAACGAATGAACCCGGATCGTAACGGCCTGCGTTTGCGTGAGAGAATCCACATTTGGAAAAACGGTATCGATTGTTCCGGTTAAGCGCGTTCCATCAGGCAGGGTAAGGTACACGGTTTTGTTTGCCAGCACGATACTCCGGTCCTCATATGGCATGTTCAGTATAAAAACGAAACTGTTTTGATCGCTGATCACAGCGAGCTGTTCGCCGTCCTGAACATAGTCACCTGCCTGGTGATTGAGTTGTGTAATATATCCATGGCCTTTTGCCTGAATGGTAATCAGACCTGAAAATTTAAAGGATGAATCGAGACTGCTGATCGTTTGCCCAATGGCTGCAGACTCTTTTGTTTCCAGGGTAAAAAGTGTTTTGCCGTATTTTACAAAATCGCCTGGTTTTATCTGAACCGATTGGATATAGCCGGCTGCTATAGATTTTACATAGCTGTTTTGCAGAAAGATTGAACTGGCATTGAGTTCAAGTGAATCAGAAATGGGTCCGGATTCAACGGATGCGACCGTAACCGGCGTAACGGCAATCGTCGCTCCTTCGGTTGGGGCGGTAGAGGCCGGATGGCAACCGCACACAAAGACTGCCACGTTGAACAGGAATAAATATTTTTTCATAATGCTTGCCAGTAATTGATTTGATTGATGATCTGCATGCGGTTTACATAGTTTTGATTGAGCAGATTTCGCGCATTTAAGAAAGTATTGATCGCTAAAATTAGATCCGTTATCCTGACTTCTCCGGTCTCCAGTAGTTTTTTATTGACATCGATCAGGGTTGTAGAAAATTTTATCTGACCATTGATATCATTGATCAAAGATTCAGTTGACTGAAGTTGCTGCAAAAGTTGGGCGATCTGCTGATCGTATTGCCGCAGGAAATAATCTTTATAATGTTGACGCGTATCTTCCGCGATATTTATTTTCTGGTATTTCATTCTCTGCTGTTTTCCGTCGTAGATGGGTATGGAAAAATTAAATCCGGCACTGACACCAAAGTTTTTATATGGCTCATACTGGAGGGACGAATTGTAACCCGCATCAGCATACACGTTAATTTTTGGCTTATAAGTATAGTAAATTGTTTTTTGCTGGTTAACCAGATTTAGGCTGTCGAGCGTATATTGCCGATAATAAGGAGAGCTGAAAATATCCTGCATCGCACCCATTTGTAAGTCCGGAGCAGCCAGACTGACCAGGTTGGTATCTACGATGCCAGACATATAATTTAAAGTAGAACAGTCATTGCGGAACTGAATCTCTGACTGACGGACTAATAATTGCTGTTGTTGAAATGATACATAAAATGTCAAATAATCTGTTTGCTTATAGATCCCTGATTGGGTCAGTCTCTTTAACAGACTGTCCTCCCCCCGGAAAAGGCTGAGGATTTCACGATCAAACCGGAGGGTCTGATAAACTCCATATACGGTTATATACTGGGTCGCAATCGTTTTTTTTAAATCCTTTTCCACCAGTAACGTGGTATTTCCAATCGACTCTTTCATCAGCCGGATGGTTTCATATTGACTGGCGAGGTTGGCTGACGTAATAATATTTTTATTGGCTTGAACAAATGCAGCAACCTGCGCGCCATTCGTAATCGCATTGTCATAGCCGTATCCGGATATTACAGGCGCGTAATAATTTGTACTCACTCCATTTACCTGGATTTTCCGGGACGCTTTTAATATTTGGCTGTCAACGGAAGCTGCCTGCATTTGATTGCGGTAGTCTGCCAGAAGTGGGCTGCTATTTTTTGCATGGGAAAAATAATAGTCGAGGTTTCGTTCCTGAGACTGCGCAGTGCCAAAGGATACTAGAATCAAAAAAAATAACAATAACTTCATGTATCTTCTTATTTAAATTCGTGTACGAATGAAAATCCAAAAGAATGATTCTGGTAACTGGGCATCAGCACGGAATTTGGAATCGGCGTATGGGAAAATATTTTTTTATTTTTGGATATAAAATATATGCCAAACGGGTGGAAATAATCCCAATACCTGCACCGGCGACGACATCACTAAACCAATGCTCATTATTATACATTCTAAGGTACGCAACACAAACCGCTACGGCATATCCGCCGATTCCGTACCAGACCGATACATTTTTGTATTCCTGCATAAGAAATTCTGCGGATGCAAAGGCTTCTGCAGTATGGCCGGATGGAAAAGACAGGTAGTCATCATCGTTTGGCCTTTGTTCATGGCTGACATTTTTAATCGTAAAGACGGTTACATTCATAATAACATTTGACAAGATATAAATCATGCTTCGATCCAGAAAATTATGTTCGCCGTGAATACCGGCGATATTTAATCCATACACGGCGGCGGCCGGTACAAACTGAAGGTAATTATCAATTGATACGGTATTATGGGGATACTTGTTCCAGATCAGGTTCTGCATGTTTTCATTTAAATCGGTGAATGCGTCTACATGGATGGCCAGCAGGCCATATGCCACCAGAAAGGATGGGACAATCCATTCTTTGAAATGTGGCGGATTGATGACCGGTGCATAAGAAAATTTAGTTGTATCAGACTTATAATGGGGGTTAAGGCGAAAAGAATCATTTTTATCCTGGACATGAACCAGTTGCTGGGACACAAAAATCAATACGATAAATAAGACATTCCTCATGATTTGCAAATGAACAACATCATTCTGGAGGAAATCTGTAGTTTCAACTACAACATTCCTCCAAAATTGAGTGGCATCTTTACAGTTCAATAGGACCGTTTATGAAGGTTTTAATCATTGAAGACGAAAAAGCGCTATCTGCCAGCATTTTCACTTATCTGAATTCAGAACAATACATATGTGAAATAGCGGCTGATTTTTCATCCGCCATGACGAAGATCAGCCAGTATGATTACGCCTGTATTATACTGGATATCAATCTTCCCGGAGGAAGCGGGCTGGATATATTGAAGGAACTGAAGAAAAGCTATAAGGCGGAAGGTGTACTCATCATTTCAGCCAGGAATTCGCTTGATGACCGTCTGAATGGTCTTAACTCCGGTGCTGACGACTATTTGACCAAACCTTTTCATCTTTCTGAACTTGCTGCCCGGGTCGCAGCCATCATTCGCAGAAAATCCTTTGATGGCAACAACAATCTGAATTTTGAGGAACTTCAACTGGATTTGTTTTATAAAACGGTTAAAGTAAAGGACCGGGCGATTGAATTAACCCGCAAAGAGTATGACCTTTTGCTGTATTTCATCAGCAATAAAAATAAGGTGATCAACAAAGCAGCCATCGCAGAGCATTTATGGGGTGACAATATGGATATGGCAGATAGCTACGACTTTATTTATACGCACATAAAGAATCTTCGTAAAAAACTGATCCAGGCCGGTGCAAGGGATTATGTTAAATCTGTCTATGGGATGGGATATAAATTCAGCAGGTCATGAATCTTCTTACTCGTTATTTTCGTATTAATCTGGTGGTTACGGTAAGCATTTTTATTCTTGCCAGTCTTGCATTTTATTTTTTGCTATGGTATGTTTCGATCAGGCAGGTAGACGAGGATCTTAAGATTGAACAGCGCGAAATAGAAACATTTGTAAGGAAGCACAATCGGCCGCCTGAACCGATTAGTGTCAGAGACCAGAATATTTCTTACGAAATATCAAAAGCCCAAAAGGCATACAGGATCTTCAGTACCATTCCATCACCGAATATTGATGAACATGAAAATTTCAGGCAGATCACCTTTACACTTTCGGTTAATAATCAATGGTTGGTTTTCAAAGTATCAAAGTCCCTGGAAGGGACGGAAAATCTGAACCGGTCGATAATCATTGTTTCGCTGATAACCATAGTTGCCATTTTGCTCGTTAGCCTGCTAATCAATCGCTGGCAGCTTCGTCGGCTGTGGAAGCCTTTTTATACAACACTCTCGGGTGTGGAAAAATTCAGGCTGGGTGAGAAAGCGGTACCAAACTTCGAGCAGAGTACAATTAACGAATTTAACCTGCTGAACAATACAATCAATCAGTTCATCCGGGATGCTGAAAAAGAATATTTCCTCCTCAAAGAATTTACTGAGAATGCCTCCCATGAGTTACAGACACCCCTGGCTATTGTCCGATCCACCTTGGATGTCATGATACAGGACGAAAAGCTTACTGAGGCCCAAAGTAATTCTCTACAGACTGCCTATGCCGCTATTCAAAAAATGTCGAGACTGAATCAGTCTTTACTGTTGCTTAATAAAATTGAAAACCGGCAGTTTTCGGATGTAAACTCGTTTGATTTTAAAACTTTAGTGGAGGCAAAAATGTCCGACTGGCAGGAGCTCTGGCAGGGCAGGAACCTGCATATTACGTCTTCACTGGGATCAGCAAATATATCCATGAACGAACAGCTGGCTGAAATTATGCTGGGTAATCTTTTCAGTAATGCAGCAAGGCATAGTAAGGAGGAGGGTAATATCCATTTAAATCTTGCGGCAAACGTTTTCGAAATTTCAAATACAGCTTCTGATGGCCCGCTCGATCCGGAGAAACTCTTTAAGCGCTTTTCAATAGCAGGACAGTCGACTGATCAGCACGGCCTTGGCCTTTCAATCATCAAACAAATCACGGAGGTTTCAAATAGCCGGGTGTCCTACCAATATGCTCAGGGAAATCATATCTTTTCGGTCCATTTTTAACGAACCCCTCATGGGCATGCGCCGGGGAATAAATCGACATTAACGAATGGTATAGGGATTTATTACTCTTTTTAGCCAAAACCACAGACTTTCGACAGAATTGGGATGCATCTTTGTCTTCTAAAATTTCCACTGTGAAAAAAGCACTTATCGTTTCCACAGTCTTTGCTATGATCTGCTTAAATGGGTTCACTCAAAAAATTAAAGAGGCTGATGTGCCCTCTGCAGTCAAAGCTTCTTTTGCTATAACTTATCCGGGAATAAACGCTAAATGGGAAAAAGAAAAGGAAAATTTCGAAGCGGGTTTCAAAAAAGATGGCATAAGTATGTCGGCTTTATTTCTGCCCGGCGGAACCTTGTTAGAGTCTGAAATGACTATTAAGCAATCTGAACTTCCATCAACCGTATTGAGTTATGTTAAGGCTAACTATAAAGACAAAAAGATAAGGGAGTCGGCCAAAATTACCAGACCCGATGGTCCAGTAACCTATGAGGCCGAGGTGGAAGGTAAGGACCTGATATTTGATAGTAACGGCAAATTTTTAAAAGAAGTAAAGGATTAATCTTTGAGCTGTAATCGGATTCGTAATTTATTAACCCTCCTTCTCTTACTCATTGGTTCAAGTGGGTTTTCGCAAGCTGGTACAATATCCGGTCATGTTGTCGATTCGTTAACACATCAGCCGGTTGAATACGCAACTGTCAGTCTGATTGACAACTACAGTCATAAGACTATCACGGGAGCCGTTACGGACACAAAAGGGGTTTTTTCTATTCCGGCCGCTAAAACCGGGAACTATACTTTGATGGTTGAAGCCATAGGCTTTCTTCCTTATCAAATCAATGAGCAATTATTTGAAAAAAATAAATCACTGGATATCGGGCAGATTCAACTCAGCCATAAAGTCTCCGCTTTAAAAGATGTCACGATCATAGGTGGGCAGAAGCTGATTGAAAACAAGATTGACAAAATGGTTTTCAATGCGGAAAAAGATTTGACTTCTCAGGGTGGGGTAGTAACAGATATATTGAAAAAGATTCCGCAAGTCTCAATTGATGTTGATGGGAACGTCGAACTGGCTGGAAGCTCCAGCATTCGATTCCTGATTGATGGCAAACCTTCAACAGCTTTTGGAAGTAACATCGCCGATGTGCTCCAGTCAATTCCCTCAAGCCAGGTTAAAAGTATTGAAGTAATCACGAATCCAGGTGCGAAGTACGACGCCGAAGGACTTGGGGGTATTATCAATATTATTTTAAAACACAACTCCGTCAGAGGAGTCAATGGCAATATAGCGCTGACTGCCGCAAGCCGAAATGAAAACGGTGCGCTTAATCTAAATGTCCGAAATGGGAACTTTGGAGTAAATATATTTGTCAATGCCAATGCCCGCCTTCCGGCAACCACAATTTTGACTTCTACGCGTGTATCCCAGGATACAGCTGCTCAAACCCAAATTATCCTGGATCAGGATGGGAGTAGCCGGTTTTACAGGTATGGAGTCGAAAGCGGACTCAGTTTGGATTACACCTACCGCAAAAGGAATAATTTCACCTTCTCCATAAGCGATAATCATTTCGGAACAACTAACAACGGATCTCAGAACCAAAGTCAGACAACGATGGATAGTCAGGATATTCCAATCAATCAGGTTTTGACATCCAGTCAGACCCAGAGTGACGTGCGTTTGAACAATATAAACCTGAGTCTTGATTATAAACGAACTTTTGAAAAGGAAGATCAGGAACTCGATTTTGGCATTCATTCTTCTGTTGAGAACAACAATTTCAACTCAGTAAATACGCAAAATAACTTACCGGGGAATATCCCTTTTTATGGAACCAATAATAACAATCCGGGTAGAGAAACCGAAACTGAAATCGTTTTAGATTATACCCATCCAATAAGTAAAAAAGTCATGCTGGGTGCGGGAGGGAAGATGGTTTTTACCGATATACATAGTACATCCAGCGTATTCAGCCTGCAACCCGCTTCCGGATCTTATATTTACGATTCCACACTTTCTAATTATTTGAGGTATCAGCAACAGGTATATGCACTTTATACCGAACTGAGTTTTCCGGTCTCCACCTGGTTTGATGCAAAAATGGGGTTGCGCTATGAACGAACGGATTTAAACCCTTTTTTCTCTGATATTCCCCAGCAGGTTGTTGAGCCCGGGTACAACACATTTGTGCCTTCTGTTTTTCTCAGCCGGAAATTAAATGACAGGCAAACCCTGAAATTAAATTACTCAAAAAGAATTGAGCGACCCGATTACCGGGAACTCAATCCTTTTATCAACACTACAGATCCTTATAATATTACCACCGGAAATCCCTACCTCCAACCGGAGATCGGGCACCGTTTGGAACTTGGATGGAGTGATGATTTAGAGGCTGGTGGTTCCTTTATGATATCTGCGTTTTATCGCGTAAACCAGGATGATATCCAACCATACGTAGTGTACTATGCCAGTCTGCAGGTCGGCGATACGATTTACAAAAATGTTGCCGTGAGTACCAGGCAAAATATCGGAACTGAAAAAAATGTCGGGATGAATTTATTTTCCGATCTGCATCTGACAACCAAATTTAATATAAGGACCAATATCTTTCTGTTCTACCGGCAGGGGATTAATGCCCTTGATTCAAATTTAAAAGTGGAGAGCTTTAATTACCGGATTAATATGAATCTGAGTTATAATTTCTCTCCTACACTGGCCGGCGAGTTTTTCGCCAACTTCAATTCACCCCGTAATGAAATTCAGGGGAAGTATCCTTCATTTTCATCATACACATTTGCATTTCGCAAACAGATCTGGAAGAGAAAGGGAAGTATCGCTATTACAGGTACGAATATCTTTAGTGAATATTTAAATCAGGCAACCGTTTTATACGGTCCCGATTTCACCGTCAACAGCTTAAGAAAAATACCTTTTCGCTCAATAGGCATCAATTTTACCTGGAAGTTTGGGAAACTGGATTTCAAAAAAGATAAAAAGGACAATCCGGATACACCGGCTTCACCAGTTGAATAAAATGTTTGTTGATCACTACCTTCCGGATATTATAAATATGCACTTGAGACGACTTCTTTTAGTTTCCGGTTCTGTTATCATCACACCTGCGAAGAAGATGTAAATGAGTATATTTTAAATGACCCTGCAAACGGACTGAACCGGTACGAATATTATCCCATGTTAGCTGTTGTTCCCGATAAATAAATGAAGTACTGCTTATTAAACTATTATCCGCTTTCTTTATTCGAGACGGGTCATGCAGTTGACGTCTTTTTCATGGAAGTACCATTCAATGCAATAACCTTGTGGATCGAGACCGGGTTGCAGGATCAATTCCTGAAAACTATTACCAATCTCAGGTACCCGGTTCATATAGTCCTCTATGGTTATACTTATATATTTCTCCTGTGGAATCAACATCATGTCGCAATTCACCGGTGCCGCTTCTCCGGGGTATAATTCCGCTACAGCTGCTTTATACTCAATGAAGCCTTTTTCAGGACGTGAAATGCCGTAAAACGTTCTGACTTTCCCTGCAGGTTTTTTTCTTTTATCCATTCAATTATGTTTTTACTTTTCCGAATAACCATTTCTGAATTGCGTACATGGAAAGAGGGGATGATCAGGAGATCACATCGAACGAAATATACTTCATACTATAAAACTATATAAACCCTTTTTTGTCACTTTCACACCCTTATATTGGCGATTTTGCCAAACCGACCCATAAACTGATTCCCAGGTTTTGGCTGATTTGGTAAATAATTTTGAGAAATATTGCTTCTAATATTCATGTAAACATATTAATTACAATATATTATACAGTATAAAATATTGTAATGTTCAACTCAGGGCCCTGAGCACCATTTTGGCAGTCCTTTTGTAATATATGGTTACATCATCCAATACCCTGAAAATTATGAAATCCAAAATCCTCAAAATTACAGGGGCTTCCCTGCTCGTTCTTCTCACTTTTGTATGGACATCACCCTGGCTCTTCAAAGGAAAAATCATCCATTTTGTAAAGGCACATATCAATAAGGATCTGAGAGCCGATGTAAATTTCTCTGACGTGGATATTTCCTTGTTTCGGCATTTTCCAAAAATTGCCATTGGACTTAATAACGTCCAGGTCACCTGCGTTGGCGAATTTCAGGGAGATACCCTGATGACCGCAAAACAGTTTAATGTTGCGTGTGGAATTGGAAGCCTGATTTCAGGAGACAGCATTAAAATCTATTCGATCACGGTGAACGAACCCCGTTTTCACGCGCTCATTCATAAAGATGGACATTCCAATTGGAATATTATTAAATCCGATACCTATCCGAATGATCATATCGATTCTTCAACCAGGGCTTTTAAGTGGGTATTACAACGTTATGCTATTCATAACGGGTATGTGGACTATATGGATGAAAGAAAAGATATCCATGTTGTCATTATCAATCTTGAACAGGAGGGAAGAGGAAATTTCAATGCTGACCTGTTTACGCTGAAAACAAAAACAACAGCTGATGCGATCCATTTCGACTTAAGTGGTTCCATCCCATACCGGGTTACTGCTAAAACCAGTATAGATCTGGCATTCCGCGTTGAAAATAAAACCCATACCTATTCATTTAATACCGACCAGGTGTATTTCAATGATTTGAAATTGCATACGGAAGGATACTTTCAATGGATAAATGACAGTAGTTACGGAATGAATATCAAATTCAAAGCGCCTTCAACAAAATTCAAAAATATCCTTTCGATGCTGCCCTCCGTTTACCAGAAAGATTTCGCCAGTATTGAATCTAACGGGCAGGTTAATTTTAATGGATTTATAAAAGGAAAATACGACGAAAAACACTTTCCTGCCTATCATACAAATCTGTATGTGCAGAACGGGTTTTTTAAATACCCCGATTTACCGATTCCTGTGGAGAATATTAAACTCGCGCTTCAGGTAGACAACCCGGATGGTATGGCGGACCATACAACGATAAACATTTCCGAGGCACATGCCGAGATAAATCATGATTCCCTGGACCTGCATTTATTAGTGAAGAACCTGAAGACAAAACCATTTATTGACTTCGCTTTGGTCGGGAAACTTGACCTGGCAAATGTTTCAAAATGGATAAAATTGGAATCAGACACAAGATTGAGCGGAATAGTAAACGCCAATATCCACGCGAAGGGAAACTTACCTGAAACCGAAAAAAATAAAAAAGACATTTTTAAAGCATGGGGTGATTTTGATCTCAGGAACTTTTCATATTCATCAAAAACATATCCTGGCGGAATCGCTTTGAGTGAATTATTAATGACGTTCAACTCAAAAAATGTCCTTATAAATGAATTGAATGGTGAATATTTCGCTACTCATATTGGCGTTACCGGAACTTTGAATAATCTCTTTGATTTTGCATTGGGAAATCAGCCTCTGGTTGCGTTAATTGATTTAAAAGCGGACGAATTTAACCTCAGAGATTGGATTAGATCGGATAGGGTTGATTCAGCTGCTGCCTCTGTTCGCGTCAATAAAACATTTGTAGTTCCTGACAATATTGATTTCATTATAAATGCGGAAGCTGGAAAGTTGCACTTTGACAACCTGGATTTACAAAATCTTTCCTGTCAACTGGTAATAAAAGACGAAACGGTTCACATGCTTCATGTCAAAGCGAACGGGCTGGACGGAGACATCAGCATGGAGGGCACATATTCCACATTGGAAAGCAGGGAAAATCCGGAGATCGCTTTAACCTATGATGTAAAGGGACTGGATATCCAAAAAACATTTTTTGCTTTCAATACCGTACGAAAAATAATGCCCGTAGGTAAATTCATCGCGGGAAATATGGATGCCCATATGAGTCTGAATGGTAGATTACACGATGATATGACAACTGACCTCCAGACTTTATTTGGCGAAGGAAATGTACATCTGCTGGCCGGATCTATGAAGGATTTCGGTCCCTTGGATAAACTGTCGCAGTCACTCGATGTGAATGAATTAAAGGATATCCCTTTGAAGGATATAAAAGCTGATTTTTCATTTAAAAGCGGGAAGGTGGTTGTATCGCCCTTCATAGTTCAGTCGAAGGATATTGAAATGGAGATTCAGGGCACCCACGGCTTTGATCAGTCAATTGACTACAATATCAATCTGAAAGTACCACGCAACCAGTTAGGCAACAAAGGGAAACTGTTTGTGAAAAACGTGGTTGTACAGGCCGCAGATAAGGGCATTCCGGTGAAATTGAGCGATGCGGTCTGCATGAATGTCAAGATGGGTGGAACCATCAATAGTCCGGATGTTAAGCAGGATATGGATGCGGTCGTCGACGATGCTGCGACCGATCTGAAAAAAGAAGTGAATGATTTTGTAAACGCTAAACTGGACAGCGCCAGGCAGGGATTGCGGAATCCTTCAGCTCCTGCAAAAAAGCAATTATTCCAGCAAACCGCCTATAAATTGAAGGGCCATTCAAAAGCGAAAAAGATTTCCAGGTCTGCGCATAAAAATACGGCTCATTCGAAGGCGAAGAAGAAACAAAAGAAGCAGGGGAAGAATTATTCAACTTCTTTGAAAAAGGAGAAAAGTACCGTAAGCAACATCAGGTAGGCGTGGGATGACTCCCGATTACCCCTCAGAATGTGCAACAACAGGTATACAGGCCTGCTTTACACCTGTTGCGCATTTTATAAAAATCGTTCGGATGATCATGCTTAAGGGCAGCGGATTATCGGATATTCTGAAAGAACTGGGATATATTTTTTCTTTCGGTGTCGTTTTAAATGCCTGGGCAATCTGGAATTATAGGAAGACCTCGTGAGCCGGAATATTCTCCGCCGCAGTGACAATAAAATTTGATCTGCAAAAAGAAGGAATAGCAGACCTTCATTAATCCTTAAGTATATTTTTAGTAACATGCTTGAACCTGAAGTGGCTAAGTGTTTTCAGCACTTCGTTGAAAGTACCTTCATTCGGCTTTCCTGATACAACTACCCAGGAGTCCTTCAGTTTTTTTATGTTGGCTGCAATATATTGATTGAAGTCCTCAATGGATTCGATCGAAAGAGGTTTATCATTGAAAAAAGCGTTTATTATCGTTCCTGCAGAAATGATGAAGTAGCGATGTACGGTACTGTCTTTAACGGTTTTAACCGGATCAGTGGTTTGCGCGAAGCAACTATTGATTCCCCCAAGGCATATGGCTAAGAAAATGATCAATTGTTTCATAATGAGCGACTACAAATATCCGTAATTCCGGGAAACATCTTAGCTTTCCCACGGAATGAATTTCCACAAATGATTTCCGCTGATTGAAGTCACTCAGTTGGGCAAATAATAGGATGAGGAAAAATCGACGATTGCAATGGAATAAAAATTTGGCGTTCCATTGAATTTAAATTAACTTATAAAACTTAACCAATCATCTAACCAACGAACGATGCGGCATGAATGATGTGAAAACGGATTACAAATGTTTTATTGTTGACGATAACAAAATAGACCGGCTTACAACAGTTTCTTTAGTTCGAAAATATCCTTTCTTAAAGATAGACGGTATTTTCGAAAGCGCACCCGATGCGTTGGATGCTGCGGACAAAAATCTTCCTGATGTAATTTTCCTGGATATTGACATGCCTGAAATCTGCGGGCTGGACTTGCGTACAAAACTTGAAAAGGTCCCGGCTTGCATATTTATCACGGCTTATCCGGATTATGCTGTCCCTGGTTTTGAAGTAAATGCGTTGGATTTTCTACTAAAACCAGTCAGCCTTGAACGCTTCGACATGACAATGAAGAGGCTTCAATATTTCCTGAATATTCATTTTCTGGCCGGATTACAGGAGCATGCCGCCGATAATGGCAGTATTTACATTAAAGAAGGCCGGGAGCATATTAAAATCAGGTTCAGCGATATTATTTACCTGGAAGCACTTAAGGACTACACGGGTATTGTTACAAAGGAAAGAAAATACTGTATTCTTACCCCGTTGGGAAATCTTTTAAGGGAAAAGAATTTTATAAATTTTATACGGATTCACAGAAGCTATGCAGTGCAGCAGCATATGATCCGCAAGGTAAATTCCACTGAACTGACGGTGGATACGATTACCCTGCCGGTTGGAAGAAGTTTCAGGGAAGTGTTGAACAGTTTGTTAACCAAATAAGCAATGAAATTTGTTCTTTTTTGTTCTCTTATTTTGTGGCAAACCGGCATTTTTGCACAAAAGACCGGTCAGGCGCTTGTCGATTCCGTTTTGAACGTGCTGCCGTCATTAAAAGATGACTCCAATAAAGTAAAGTCACTTGCAAAAATAGGGGAGACCTACCTTTATCATGATCCGGCCAAAGGAATTGATTATGTGAAATCCGGTCTTACGATTTCGGAAAAGCTTGGTTATGACCGGGGAATTTCCAGAATGCAAAATTTACTAGGTTTGCTGGTAGGAGATACCGGCAATAATACCTTGTCGAGGGTTTATTTTAATCAAAGTTATGATGTAAATAAAAAACTGGGCTTTTCGTTCGGAATGATCAGTAATCTGAATAATATTGGAAGGAGTTATCAAAGGGAATCTAACTATTCTTCAGCACTTGATTATTTCTTAAAGGCCCTTGCCATTGCGGAGGAAATCAAAAACAACGAACAGATCGCTTTGGTTGGAACCAATCTCACAGCCAGTTACTACGCCCAGGAAAACTATGCTAAAGCGTTGGAATATGCCGAAATGACGTTAAAGTATGCGCAGCTGTCGAATTCGGTTAATAATATCGGCAAGGCATTTTTTGAAATCGGAAATATAAAAGAAGACATGAAAGACTCCGTTTCGGCCAGGGAATATCTTGACCGGGCATACCAGGTGTATGAAAAAATGGATAATAAATCAGCCATGGCACAGGTCCTGGTTCAAAAAGCCACATTGGAGTATCCCGATTTTCAAAAAGCCGTTGTACAAATGCTCAGGGCGCAGCATATTCTGGATAGTATCGGTCCGTCTTCAATTAGTTCGATCGCCAACCTGGCCAATTTGGGATTTTCATACTTTGAACTGGCGATACGCCAGAATGGTATAGAGAAAAATAAATTCCTGAATTCGGGAGAAGCATATTTGAACAGGGGACTTCAGATTTGCCGGGAAACAGCGAATACCGAATTCCAGGCAAATATGTACCGGACACTGGCTGATATCAAAGAAGAAAAAGGAGATTATAAGTCAGCCCTGGCAAGTTTTAAAAAATATTATTCCATAAACGATTCGCTTTTCTCACAGGATAAAAAAAATCGACTGGCTGGGCTGGAAAGCAAACATAAGATTGATTTGAAAGATAAGGAAATCGCTTTCAGTAAACTCGAACTTGTCAGCCAGCAACGGGCTTTACTGGGTCTCCTAATCGGGTTGATTTTGTTGGGTACCATCGGCTCTTTGCTGGTCTGGCAAAACCGTATCCGGAAGAAATCGAACACGACACTGATGGCTTTAAACAATCAGCTGGATGAGGCGAATAAGGTAAAGGCAAAATTTTTTGGCATACTCAGTCATGACCTACGGAGTCCGATTTCAAATCTGGTAAATTATCTGTACTTACTAAAAAATGAACCGGGACAGCTCTCTATTGAAGAACGCAATATCAGTCAGCAGCAAATTGGTCAGTCTGCTGAAGAATTATTGCAGACAATGGAAGCCATGCTGCTCTGGAGTAAAGAGCAAATGGATCATTTTAAGCCTGAGATCAGTATGATTCGTGTGGGTTTTCTTTTTGATTATCTCGTGAAATTCTTTCCTCAATCCGCAAGGGTAAATATCAGATTCAGCGATCCCGGTGATCTGGAGGTTTCTGCTGACGAGAATTACCTAAAGGTCATTATGCAAAATCTGACTTCCAATGCCCTCAAAGCCATTCGAAATGATCCGAATGGATTTATTGAATGGAAAGCCAGGAAAGACGGCAGGCAAACAATCCTGTCCATTGCGGACAATGGTCCGGGAACCAGTGAAGAACAGGTAAGGGCGCTTTATTCAGAAGATGCCGGAATTAACTCCAAAACAGGGTTTGGATTTCATATTATCCGGGACCTGGCCAAAGCCATTCATTACAAAATATCCATTGAATCCAAGCCCGGCCGCGGTACAACTTTTACACTATCTAATTTGCTTTATGCATAACGGGGGTAACACCCGGAGAACCATACCAGTAGATGGTTTGGGTATAGTTTGGAAGTCTGGCATACTGCCGGTTTCGGCAATCCGCCAGTATGCTTTGTCCGTCGGCAGATAATACACCAAAGTATTGGATCAATAAATCTTGCTCCTCATTAAACCCGGCAAAATATATTTTGGGACCTTCCTGCTTATATCCTTCAATCAATAGCTGGTCCTGTGTCGGGGGTGTATATGTAGTTGTTTTTCCATTCCGGAAATAAGTCATTTTATTATTTTCAATAAAGGAGATACCATTGATATCCGGAAACTCATACATGCCGTTTGTTGTACCGGTATTTACCATTTTATCCGTATTCCAGCTGGTTCCGTTAACGGATGGTATAGTGGCAGGATTCAGCTGTAATATGAAAGAATACTGAGCGCTTATGGTAGCCGGACTGGTTGCGATGGAGCCGCCGGATAAGTTGGTTTTATCCTGGAAATGGAAGATCTGCTGATCGTTTGATGCCGGATAGGTTACCGAAATGGTCGTTTGGCTGTTTGTTACGGTGTCAATATTTGTAATTTTTCCAACGACGCTGTCATATTGCACAATCGTGTAATCGGTGGCAGAAGTAACCCAGGAAAACAGGGCGTATACTGAAACGGTGGTATCGCCATTAAAATGCAGATAAAAAGGTTGCTGATAAGTCTGCCCATAGGTATTTGCAACGCCGGTCCAGTCGGTATTTTCGAAAAAGTAAGCTGATGAATTACTTCCGGATCCGCCGGTCCCATCCGGATTAGGGAGGTCATTTTTGTTACACGCCCCAAGAAAGATAACGGAGGTAATGAAGAGGATAACATTAATCAATTGTTTCATGGTCAGGTTTATTTTATGTATTCAAAGCCTGTAACCTAATTCAACCATGATCCGCAAAAAAATTATATCGCCCAACGACGGTTTAAATAGCTGAATGGGCATGTGAGTGTCGAAGCTGGTATATTTGGATTAACTGAAAATGGGGGGAATGCCGGATATGGATGTGGCTTTTCTTCCCCATCATATCTGCGGAAATATTCCGAATATATCAATTTTTTGAAACTGTATTCAGGCTTACTTTTGTCAGAAACAAACTACATAAAAAAATAAAAATGAAAAAGAAAAAAAATGCACGGCTGTTCCTGATCACAGGCAGTTTGATCCTGCTCATGGGTGTATCAAAATTCTCTGAAGCGCAAAAATCAAACATGCCGGTTAAAAACATCGTCATTGTACACGGTGCTTTTGCAGATGCCTCCGGATTTGCCGACGTTTTTAAAATTCTTAAGAAAGACGGCTATAATGTAACACTTGTTCAGAATCCATGTACATCGATGCAGGATGATCTTGACGCGACCAACCGGATTTTGGACAGGCAGGACGGCCCGGTTGTTTTGGTTGGGCATTCATGGGGCGGCTCTGTCATTACCCAGGCCGGTGGGCATGACAAAGTTGTTAAACTGGTCTATATTGCCGCCATCATTCCGGCAGTGGGTGAAACAACGGCTCAGCTGGCATCCTCTGTTCCCCGGCTACCCGAAAACGGCTTATTGCCCCCGGATGACAAAGGCTTCATTTATTATTCCAAAGAGAAATTTCACGCAGGCTTTGTACCGGAACAAACGCAAGCAGTATCAGATTTTATGTTCGCCTCGCAGGTTCCCATTGCTTTAAAGGCTTTCACGGAAGTTATAACCGTGGCAGCCTGGACAACGAAACCCTCTTATACGATTATACCTACTGAAGATCAGAATATCAATCCCATTCTTGAAAGGTCAAACGCTAAACGCGCAGGATCGATCGTGACTGAAATTAAAAGCAGTCATACAGTATACCTGTCGCATCCGAAAGAAGTAGCTGCTGTCATTGAGACTGCTGCAAATGCTGCCCCTTAGAGTACACCTGATCCGGCAATTCATTGAACAAATCGATGAAAAGCTTAAGACAGGCAATTGAGAATGGATTTGTTCCATCGGCTACATTCCGGAAAGATCTTGTTTAAAATCCTTGGCGGTTTAATATATATAATGAAGCGATTTTCACAAAAACAATGGGTGTGGTTCTTTATCATCTGTCTGCTGGTTTTTTTCGGTATTCAATTTATCAGGAAGCCTGTGGAAAATCCTCCCGTGACGGCAAACTTACAGGCTCCTGATTCCATTCAGGTGATCATGATTAAATCCTGTTATGATTGCCATTCCAATACCACGAGACTTTCCTGGTTCGATAAAATTGCGCCGGCTTCCTGGATCGTAGGCGATCATATCCGTGAAGGGAGGAAACTGCTTAATTTTTCTGAATGGGACAGCCTGACGGACCTTCAAAAGAAATCCCTGCTATTTGAATCATTGAATCAGATAGAGTTTGGCGAAATGCCTTTACAACAATATACTTTTCTGCATCCCTTAGCAAAAGTCACAACAAAAGAAATAAATACACTAAAATCTTATTTAAATACCCTGTTTTATTCGCCGGTATCCGATACTTCCAAAGCAAGAATCAGCCAAGAGCAATATGAACAATGGATGCAAAGAACGAAGGATAAACAGGATGTCAAACCCACCCTGAACGGAATTTTATATATGCCGGGATATAAAGATTGGGTTGCCATCAGTTCCACTGAGCGGCTTGACAATGGTACCATGCGGGTGATCGTGGGAAACGATATCACTGTAAACGCGATCCGGGCGAATCTTACCAATCCCTGGCCGGACGGCTCGGTCATTGTAAAAATTTTATGGAGCATGGTTGCTGATTCTTCGGGGAATATTCAGGCTGGTGAATTAAAACAGTTGGATTTCATGATCAAAGGCAAGGAAAAATATGCTTCTACGATGGGTTGGGGATTTGCCAGGTGGGTGAGGGGATTGGAGCTGGCGCCATACGGAAAAAATGCATTGTTTGCGTCGGAATGTATGAATTGCCACCAAACCATGAAAAGCCATGATTTTATTTTTACGATGCCTATTCATCCGGAATCGGCATCCGGCCTAAAGGATAAAGTGATCAGTTCTTCGATCCAGCCACAAGAAGGCACGATGTCGACATTATATGGAAATAATATCGCCGCTCATTTTGCACGCTCACAACGGGGTAATGAATATCCGAGCGGATCTGTGCTGACCCTGGTCACCTGGAAGCAGAAAGAAGATGACCATTGGTTTGGAGCGCGTATTCCTTCCGCGACTCAATTCGTGGAAACAGTCAGTATCACTGACTCTGTTATAGGTACCCCCACTTCGGTTTATGAGAAATATAGAGGGACTTCGCATGAAAAAATGAATGACCAAAAGATGGCAGATTCAAAGGAAAGGATGAAAAATATTTTAAGCCGGCGGGCTTCTGTTATGCCATAAATCATTTACCATACAGTAAAATTTTTCAAACGAAAAAAAAGCATTGATGGTTTTGGGAGAATCGGGCGAGTATCCGTCCTGGGCCGGTGTTCTTTCATCCTTAGATTTAATGGAATGGGAAGAACGTACACCCAATGTATCAATACTGGGCATATGGTTGAAAAAAAGCAAATTAACTACCTGTATATCAATTATATAATTGTTGGCATCTTATTTAGATCATTTCCTGGAAAAAGCAACCAGACAAAATCGACATTATGCTTAAATCCTATCTGAAAATTGCCTGGCGCAATATAGTTCGTCACAAAGGGTATTCCTTTATCAATATCGGCGGATTGGGTATAGGCATCGCTGCATGTTTATTGTTGTTTGTAGTTGTTCACTTTGAATTGAGTTATGACAGATATCATTTAAACGCCAATCGGATATACCGAATCGTAACCAAAAATACCTTCAGCGATGGCACAAACTATGAAGAAGGTATTACCAACCCAGCCACCGAAGCTTTAAGGATCGATTTTCCACAGCTTGAAAAAATTTCTGAAGTCTTCACCAACTATGGCGGTCAGATTACCATACCAGACTATCATTCGAATAGTCCGGTAGTTAGTAAAAAGTATTCTGAAGATATGGGCATGTGTTTCATTGATCCTGAATTCTTCGGCATTTTTGATTTTAAATGGCTTGCCGGGAATGCGTCTGTGCTAGCAAGTCCCTATAATGTTGTTATTGATAAAAGCCATGCCATTAAATATTTTGGTGACTGGAAAAATGCAGTAGGCAAAAGCCTGAAAATGGATAATGCGCTCACCCTGAAAGTGGCTGGAGTTATTGAAGATTGTCCTCCAAATACAGATTTTCCGATGCAGGTTCTTGTGTCTTTCATTACGTTAAAACATAATCCAAATCTGTATGGTTTTCAAAATGACTGGGGATCAAACGTAAGCAATCATCAGGTGTATATTTTATTGCCCCAAAATGTAACTCCGGCAAACATCAATGAACAGCTCATAGGTTTTATAAAGAAACATTTTGACAAGAACATAATGGTGAACATGAAAAAGATTTATTTCCTGCAACCTTTAACAGATATTCATTTTGATAAACGCTTCGGTAATCTCGGAGATCATGAGACCAGCAAAACTACGATTTGGACCTTGTCATTGATAGGTGTCTTTATTTTAATAATGGCCTCTATCAACTTTATCAACCTGGCAACTGCCCAGGCTGTTGGCCGCTCAAAAGAGGTGGGCATTCGCAAGGTACTGGGCGGAAACCGCCTTCAGCTCATATTGCAAGTTCTTGGTGAAACCGTATTAATAGTATTATTTGGGTTGATATTGGCAGTCTTAATCGGCAAAATTGCATTCCCCTATTTAAGAAATTTTGCTAATGTGCCTGAAAAGACTGTACTATTAAACAACAGCAGTTTATGGTTCCTGGCTATCACAGCCATCGCAGTCACATTTTTATCTGGCTTATATCCCGCGCTTATCCTGTCTGGCTTTAAGCCTGTTGACGCATTAAAGAACAAAATCAGTGCAGCAACTGTGGGTGGCATATCAATTAGAAGAGCCCTTGTGATAACACAATTTGCGATTTCACAAGTCCTCATTATCGGAACCATCGTAGCTGTCAGCCAAATGAGTTATATACGCAATGCGGATTTGGGTTTTAATAAGGAGGCAGTCTTAATGTTAGATAATGTAAATGATAGTTCCGGGCTTGAAAAGATGAATGCACTCAAAATTCAACTAAAGGAAATTCCCGCCGTAAAGATGGTATCTTTTAACGCAGGTGCTCCTTCTTCAGATAACACCTGGGGCACGAATTTTTATTTCAACAATTCAAGTAAGGAGTTGGGTTATGAAACAACTATAAAGCAGGCAGACCAGGATTATTTCAAAACTTTTGGGCTTCGGTTTCTAAGTGGACGAGGTTATGTTGCCAGTGATACGCTGAAGGAAGTTGTTATAAATCTAACACTTCTAAAAAAACTAGGCTTAAAAGATCCCCAGGAAGCCATTGGAAAAACAATTCGAATAGGCTCCAGAAATGCATGGTGCCCGATTGTTGGTGTGGTACAGGATTTCCAAACCAATTCACTGAGAGAAGATACTAAACCCGTTGTATTATTTTCAAGAAAAAAGTTTTATGGTAGGATTGGGGTTAAGATAGAACCCAATCATCTTCCTCAGACACTTGCAGCAATACAGGAAGTATGGCAAAAATATTTTCCGGATTATGTATACGAACCCAAATTCCTGGATGAAAAGATAGCAGCTTTCTATCTTCAGGAAAACCAGCTGGAATTGATATATAAGATATTTGCGATCCTCGCTATCGTCATTTCCTGTCTGGGGTTATATGGATTGGTTTCATTTATGGTATTGCAAAAAACAAAAGAAGTTGGCGTCAGAAAAGTGCTTGGGGCTTCTGTAAAAAGTATTGTATATCTTTTTTCGCGGGAGTTTACTTTGCTTGTTGCGATCGCTTTTTTTATTGCATCACCCATTGCTTATTATTTTGCACAAAATTGGCTACATAATTTTGCATACAGAATCCATTTAGGCCCGGGCTATTTTATACTCTCAATTGGCTGTTCTCTGATAATTGCATGGATTACCGTTGGATATAAGGCAATCAAAGCGGCCGGGGCTAACCCGGTTGTCAGCCTGAGAATGGAATGAAGTTTTCGTGTATGCCCTATTGAAAATGAAATCTCTATGCTGGGATTCATTTACTCCGGCGAAGTCGTTAGCGCGGTAAGGACCTTTCTTAGATATTAATGTTCTTTTGGCTTTCCCGGATTCTGAGGATGTTGTGGCGGCGCAGGGTTATGTTGCTGTGCCACATGTATTTGTTGTTGTGGATTGTTATGGGATTGCGGCTGTTCCAAGTGTTGCTGTTGATTATTGTGTTGTTGTTGCGGATTATTATGCTGCTGTTGTGTAACATTATGCTGTTGTTGGGGATTATTATGCTGCTGCTGTTGCTGCTGCTGTTGATTGTTGTGTTGTTGTTGTGGATTATTATGCTGATGAGCAATTTGGTTTGGCTGCGCTCCAGGATTTTGAGGAGGATTTGGCGGGTGATTAACCGGGTGGTTTGGGTTGGACATAGGCGATGTTTCAGGCGTCCTGTTAGCAGGTTGCGACGCATGGCTGACCGGTGTGCCGGCCGGATGGGTATTGGCAGCCGGTGGATTCGGCCTGCCTCCCTGCGCATTATATGGATGGCCGCCTGCTGTATTCATAGCGACCGTGGCAGGCTTACCATGATTCACAGAGGCGAATTGTGCCTGGTTCGTACTGGCCTGATGCAAATGATTGTTTTGTTCCGGGGTAGCCACTACGTGTCTTTCCTTTAGCGCCGCTTGTTCCTGTGTATTCGGCCTTGCAGTGGTTCCGTGCAGACCGCCATTGTAACTGGTTCTGTTATTGATCACAGTGTTATTATTCACGATGACCGTTTTGTCGATATATGTGTTGTGGACAACTGTATGATTCACGTTGACGACGGCGGTATTATACCGGAAAGAATTTCCTTCCCATCTGCCGCCACCAAAACCATATCCGTTATAACCATATCCGTAGTTAACGCCACCATAAAATCCAACATGAGGCCCCCAATACCCATGGTGGAAACCATAATAACCACCGGTATATCCCCAATAGGCAGGCGTCCATAAAAAACCGGGTTGCGGAGGAATAACCCAAACACCGGGTACCCAGAAATATCCTTCGTTGGTATAGGCCCAGTATCCCGGACTCCATAGATAACCATCTGCCGGACAGTCTGGCTGTACATATACAGGCAGGGGAGGCGGGGGAATGCTGGCTGTGATGCTAATTCCGACACTGATCTGAGCGGACGCACCTGTGATTGATAAAACCGAAAAGCTGCAAATCAATATGAATAGAAAACTAATTTTTTTCATTGTACTATTTTTAGGATGATAAAGACCTGTTACAGCGCTTACCATCAATACAGTACTTAAGTAAAAAACCGTGCCCGGTATTAGATTCCTATAATAATAGTGCCGGTTTAAGATAACGGATTGCTAAATATACAGGCAGTCTTTTCGTCTCGATAAGGATGTCTTTAATCCAGTTTTTTAATAAATATTGTATTATTTGAAAAAAACTTAAGATTATATCCGGAAGGAAATTCTGATATCCATCAGGAGCATATAATACTGGATATCTCTTGGTTGATCTCCATAACCACCAGGCAGCGCAATGTATAATTCATAACTCCGGCTATTGATGGCAGGCTTAAGTTTTACTACCTGAGTTCCGGGTAGTTCCACTTTTTGATTTTGTGAAAATGTAGTTTTAATACAAAATAATAAAAAAAAGAAATCCTAAACTTTTTTTATATGAGGCATGCGCACTATTTAAAAGTGCCGATACATTCAGGCCTTTCTATTGACGGCGCATTAAAATATGACCGGTTGGAATTACCCTTTGGCTTTGATCTACCAGATCTGAAATATTTCCCTCGATCCGGTCAGGTACATGTCCAGGTAACCCTTCATTGATTCTTCCATTTTCTTCATGGCCTCCGGATCCTCCTTCATTTTTTCCCAGCTCTGATCATAGGCGTTAAGGTTGTCATACTGGCTGACCATGATCACCCGGTTATAAGCACCGGTCATATCTGTCAGAATGCTTTTAACATAAGGACTTTCTTTGGTGGCTTCTTTAAACATTTTTGCGAGTTTGGACGCGTTGCCGGGTTTGGCAACGAAAATGTCTTGTACCTGGATCATAAGATGGTTTTTTATTTCTTGTAATTTAAATAATATTCAGATTCTAACAAAGGCACGAGGTTTTCTGTTTTAAAAACTAAATTATTTAGTATAAATAATACTATATATATTAGCATTCCAAATTCATTAACCATTAACAAATTTTGTATGACAACAGAACAAATTGCCGGCAGGCTCAAAGAATTATGCGACCAGGGCCAATTCGAACATGCACTCAAAGAGCTGTTTTCTCCAGACGCGGAAAGCATCGAACCCTATGAAACTCCTGACTTTGCCCGGGTAACGAAGGGTATCGATGCGATTCTCGGCAAGGGGAAGAAATGGAACGGAATGGTGACTGAGCAACATGGCTTCGAGATTTCAGAACCACTGGTTGCGAATGATTCTTTTGCGCTGACGATGCATATCGACGTTACGATGAAAGGCGGAAAACGGATGAACCACAAGGAACTTTGTGTATATGCCGTCAGCAGCGGTAAGATTGTATCGGAGCAGTTCTATATGTGATGGGTTCTCGGTAAGGAAGGAAATTTCGACAGCTGCCGCGAGGTGACTGTTATTAAATTTTATACTTTTAACTGTTCCCGATCATAGAAAGCCGTAATATCCTGAATAGGGCGACAGGAAAAAACTAAGATGATGAATTTGACAGGACAAATCGCAAAGCAATTCAGAGATGTTCATTTTGGTGGAAACTGGACTGCCTCAAACCTAAAAGAAAATCTGGCGGATATAACCTGGCAACAGGCTACAACCAAAGTTTATTCCTTTAATACCATAGCGACCCTCGTTTATCATATGAATTATTATGTAAGTGCCGTACTGAAGGTCTTACAGGGGGAACCGCTCGATGCCAGTGATAAATACAGTTTTGACCATCCACCCATCCTGTCTCCCGAAGACTGGGATAAATTAATGGATAAAACCTGGTCGGATGCCGAAAACTTTGCCAATTTAATTGAACAGTTACCAGAGAGCACGCTGTGGAAAAACTTTGCGGATATAAAATACGGGAATTATTATAGAAATATTCTCGGAGTTATAGAACATATTCACTATCATTTGGGTCAAATAGTACTGATAAAAAAAATATTACTGCAGTCAAATGAAAATTGAGACGATATCCTTTGTAACTTTTAAGTAAGCGACCAATAAGATAATTTATGAACTTGCCGGTATAAACTTACTATGGAAGAATGGCACGATGGGAAATGGGAGCATACTACCTCCAGTCAAACATCGAAATCCGGCAAAAAACGTAAATTGTATATACGCCACAAACCTTATACTGATGCAACGCTGCTCAACCTTATTGCCTCAACAAACCCCGCCACCCTCATCGATCATCGAAAAGAAGAATCCCTGTGCTGAATTGTCCCCCTTTATATCAGAATATATATTCAGGAAACTTCACATTACAGCCGGCCATCCCATCACGAGGATCATGCCGATGCGTCTGGTGAGTTCGATAGACTTTTTTCTGGGAGAACCCTATCAGACCGTTGACATACCGTCTGGCAACACGATCCCTTTTAAAAAATGTACGATTCGCGGGCCGAGAACCTATTCGAAAAACTTAATCAAAATATCTGCGGGGAATTTTATTTCTTTCAGCATTCGTTTTAAACCAACGGGCCTTTACGGATTATTGGGCGTGCCGGTCCATGAATTCCGGGATGAAGCGACGGACGCTTTGGCGGTTCAATGCGAAGTTTTCAGTGAGATAACTGAAAGATTGCTCGGTTGTATGAGCATCGAAGATTGTGTTGCAGTCACGGAGACCAGCCTGATCGATATAAAGGATAAAACATCGCCAAAGATTTCACCTTCTCCCGCCGTCAGGGAATTGGCCTCTCTGATAAAAAAAACGATCGTACCTCCCGGAATAGCCGAACTCGAACAGCACATCTACCTATCGCCGAGACAGTTGGAAAGGAATTTCGTGCGCGAGGTCGGCATCCCCCCGAAACTATACAGCCGGATGGTGCGGTTTGCCAATGTACTGAACTTCAGAAGGAAACAGTCAGGACAAAAATGGGCGGCGCTGGCCTATGAGTTCGAATATGCGGACCAGATGCACCTGATCAGGGATTTCCAGACATTTCTGGGTCTGAATCCGACAGATTTTTATCCGGAAAATTTTGCCTTTTAATGCCCGTTGCCGCATCATGTAACTGTTTCCCGGGAATGTCGTTTTTTTACTATACCGCTAGTTCCCTTCGGTTGAATTTTGATTAAAACCGAAACCTACCATGAAAAAGCTCATGCTGCCTGCGCTGGTACTCGTCCTTGCATTCATATCCGGTTGCAGCAAGAACAACAGCCGTCCAAATAATAACAATAACGGCGGCGGTACGGATGACAGCAGCCTTTACCGGATGCTCAATAACAAGATCTGGTCAGGTGCAATGGACGTGACCTACCAGCCGAATGAAGAACCCTTCAGCCTCGGTTTCAGTGATGACAGTGTGGTCAGCTGGTGGCACGCGAGCATCGAAGAATATGGAATATATCATATAGACAAGGCAAGTAAAAAGATTACGGTGACTTTTCCCGGATCGATCTATAACGGACCGTCTTTCTCCGCGACCATTGCGAGTGATTCTTCTCTGAGCAATATCACGCCGGCGGGTCCCCAGCAGGCAACGAATGCGACCCAGGTCTATTTGCTGAAGACCTGCGCGATCAATAATACAACGACGCAGGTGTTGGATAACAGCATCTGGACGGGACCATGGGGAAGTAAGAATCTGCGGATGGAGTTTAAAGCTCAGTTAAAAGTCGATGTATACATTGACGGTGTTTTTTATACAACAGGATCATACGGGTATGATGTCGGCTATATCCGGATTAATACGGGAGGAGACCGGTTTTACGGGGTGTTGTTCGGCGCTTCGATTAAAGGGCTCTATGTATATTCAAACACATTTTCGCTTTACAACCTGATAAAAAATTAAGGTGCATATAAGTGGTTTGAAAAATTCGCCACCCGCGGAAGCCTTAACCCTCCTCCATTTCGAGGAGTCTTTTTTGAATGGTTCCACGCGGATTGCCACCAATATTGCCCATATATAACCGGGTCCAGCTACCCAGCTCTTTAAATAATAGCTGATGTGTTTTCGATTCCTTCAACCAATCGCTCAATACAGCCATTTCATCCGAATCCAAAACAATGCCGGACTGATAATTACACAAAGCATTTAAAATGGGTTCCAGATCAATCATATCGGAAGGGTTCATTTATCCCAGCACTGCCATCTTATGACCTGCTGCTTATAAGTTTTGATATTTGGAAGTATTGGATTTCGGGCGGATTATCCTCCGGGTATTTGATAATGCATACTTCTTACTAACCAGTCAATGTAATAGTTGAATACCGGATTAAACAATTCTTTATTAAAGCTGCTCCAGATAAAAGGTTCATGATATATATCCAATACGACTTCCCTATGGGCGGGCACAATAATTTTCAATTCAAATATATAGCTAAAGGAAAATTCTTTCAATATGGTTATTTCGCAAATTAAAAAAGGTCCGACTTCTTTCTGAAGATTTGCCAGGGAGGCAGAATCATAAACGTTGGTAACCTTATCCGCTAAATTATTTTGAATCACAAATCTTTCCAGTGCATTTTCAGTATAGTAAGTGTTAAAACCTCCAATTTCTCTAAAAGTACCAAGCAGATAATTTTCATATTCCATCGCAACATCCGAGTACTTATTGATATAGATGTACAAAAATTGGTTATAATCATTGAATGAAATGGTTTTATCAACTATGATTTCTGTTGCTTTTAACGTTTTTTTAGTGGGGAATTTGCCCGTCTGTTGATCTATGGGTGGAATCTTTGAGGTGGAGCACCGGGTAAAAACCAACATGACCAGGCATAATATTAAAAAAGGGATTTTCATTTTATCCTTAAATAATTACTTTCAAATGTATAAACATGTTTTGGGCAGAACTAATGGATTCCTGCAAATGGGGTGAATTTTAATGGTTCATCCAGGTTACCCTGTGTGAAATTCTTTTTTCGCAGATGTAAGAGGGATCGCTTTTCGGTGAACGGCTTTATCTTTGGTAAATGCAAAAGAGTAAACAAGTCCGCATATGGGCGATTGGCCTGCTGATCATCGTTCACGCGGGCAACGTTTCGGCCCAGGTTCTGTATCCATTCCTGGATAGCAGCCTGCCGGTTGATAAACGTATTGATAATATTCTTCAGTTGCTTACCGTAGAGGAAAAGATCAACTGCCTCGGGACAAACCCGACAGTGACCCGGCTGGGTATTATGGGTACCGGCCATTCGGAAGGTTTACACGGACTTGCCCTTGGTGTACCCGGCGGCTGGGGAAGAAAAGAGCCCGTGGCCACCACCAATTTTCCGCAGGCAATCGGGATGGCGGAAACATGGGACCCGGATCTGATCAAACAGGCAGCGGAAATAGAAGGGGTTGAAGCCCGGTATTTAACCCAGACAGAAAAATATAAACGGGCCGGTCTGGTGATCCGGGCGCCTAATGCCGATTTAGGAAGAGACCCGCGCTGGGGAAGAACGGAAGAGTGTTATGGGGAGGATCCTTTTTTTAATGGGACCCTCGTGGTGGCTTTTATCAAAGGATTACAGGGGAATGATCCAAAATACTGGCAGGCGGCCTCGCTGATGAAACATTTTCTGGCCAACAGCAATGAGAATGGAAGGGACAGCAGTTCCTCCGATTTTGATGACCGGTTGCTGCGGGAATATTATTCCGTACCATTCAGGATGGGAATTGAACAGGGCGGTTCGCGGGCCTTCATGGCTTCTTACAACTCGGTAAACGGAATCCCGCAAACCGTAAATCCCATGCTTCTCCATATGGCCGTAAATGAATGGGGTCAGGACGGCATTATTTGTACGGATGGTGGGGCTTATCGTTTGCTGATCAGTGCGCATAAATATTTTCATAGTCCCGAAGAAGCCGCAGCTGCCTGTATAAAAGCCGGCATTAACCAGTTTTTAGATAATTATAAACCGGGTGTAAAAGCTGCGCTGGATAAAAAACTGCTTACGGAAGCAGATATTGATCATGTATTAAGAGGCGTGTTCCGTGTAATGATCAAACTTGGCCTGCTGGATCATCCGGAAATGAGCCCTTATTCGAAAATCAAGGATGGCCCGGAACCCTGGCTCAGTGAAGAAAACAGAACATTTGCCAGGCTGATTACTTGCAAATCCGTTGTATTATTAAAGAACAACAATCATCTGCTGCCGTTGGATAAAAATAAACTCCGATCCATTGCAGTGGTTGGTCCCCGTTCAGATCAGGTTTTACTGGACTGGTACAGTGGTTCTCCGGCTTATTCCGTGAGCCCGCTCGAAGGCATTCAGAACAAACTGGGTGATTCCGTTTTGGTAAGCCATACAACCAATGATAACCTGGCCATTAACCTGGCCAAAACATCCGAAGTTGTCGTTGTTTGTATCGGCAATAATCCGTCAGGAAATTTGGGCTGGAAAAAAGTTGACGGCCCGACTGAGGGCAGGGAAGCGGTTGACAGGGAACAAATCAACCTGGATTCGGCGCAGGAAGTTTTGATTGAAAAACTATACAAAGTCAATCCCAATACCATCGTGGTTTTGATCAGTAGTTTTCCGTATGCCATCAACTGGGCGAATGATCATATCCCGGCCATTCTGCATATCACTCATAATAGCCAGGAACTGGGCAACGCGCTGGCAGATGTAATATTTGGTGATGCAGATCCGGCGGGCCGGCTGGTGCAGACCTGGCCAAAATCATTGGAACAGTTGCCACCCATGATGGATTATAATATTCGTCACGGGCGCACGTATATGTATTTTAAAGGCGAGCCCCTTTATCCCTTTGGTTATGGATTAAGTTATACAAGCTTCCGGTATTCCAATCTTGCAACGAGTGCTCCGGATCTGAAGGGCAAAAATGAAATAACCGTGGGCATCGATATTTTTAATGCGGGGGATAGGGAAGGAGATGAAGTGGTACAATTGTACGTCAAACATATCGGTTCAAAATTGGATCGCCCGGACAAAGAACTCAAAGGGTTTCAGCGGATCACGCTGAAGTCCGGTGAAACCAGGCGGGTTTCCATTCCCCTCCGCCGTGAGGGCCTTGCCTATTGGAATGTTCCATTGAACCGGTTTGTTGTGGAGAAAGATAAAATTCAAATACTTATCGGAAGTTCTTCCGCCGACATCAAAGCACAACAAACCATTTCGGTTCGTTGATGGGGGAACAAAACAAAAAGTGTCATGAATTCCCAACTTAGCTGTGTTTTGAATCAAGAAATTCCTGAACACCTTTCATAATGGATTTGATATAATCATTTTCCGGATGAGAGCTTCTCAACGGATCTTGGATACCAGAAAAATTCATACATTAACATCAAATGGCGGAGTATTTAGAAACGGATATGGGAATGCTGGAAACATTGCAATCACAGACTTTCGCCTATTTTCTTAAATATTTAAATCCGGATAATGGTTTGATCGCAGATAAATCTAAACCTGATTCACATTCAAGTATAGCGGCTGTAGGTTTAGGAATCAGTAGTTATGTGGTGGGTCTTGAACGAAATTTACTTTCACGGGAAGAGGGTATCCATAAAATCCTTACCGTCTTGAATTTTTTTCATGCCGGCCAGCAGGGTCCTGAAGAGAATGCAATGGGTTATAAAGGATTTTATTATCACTTCCTCCATATGGATACAGGCAGGCGAGCCTGGAAAAGTGAATTATCCACCATCGATACGGCCATTTTTATTGCCGGAGTTCTGACCGCTGCCTGTTATTTTAGCGGGGAAAATAAAGAAGAAAAGGAAATTCGAAACCTGGCGGAAAGCCTTTACAGACGTATCGATTGGCAATGGGCTTTAAACGGAGGAACGATGATATGTCACGGATGGAAACCCGAATCCGGTTTTCTTGACTATTATTGGGACGAGGGATATAGTGAAGCAATCATTTTATATATACTTGCATTGGGTTCGCCCACTTTTCCTATTGATCCGAAAGGTTATCGGAATTGGACGTCCACTTTTAAATGGGAAAACATAGAAGGAGTCGGATACATACATGCCGGACCACTTTTTATTCACCAGATGTCGCACCTCTGGCTGGATTTTCAGGGTATTCAGGATGAGTTGAATATGAAATATAAGGTAGATTATTTTGAAAATAGTCGTCGTGCAACTTACGTTCAGCAAAAATATGCCATTAAGAACCCATTGAACTTTAAGCATTATGGCGAAAATAATTGGGGCTTCACGGCAAGTGACGGGCCTGGACCTGCCATTTTAATAATTGAAGGAGTGGAAAAAATATTTTATGATTATATTGCCCGCGGTGTGCCTTTCGGCCCGGATGACGGCACGATTTCCCCATGGGCCGTGGTGGCTTCCCTGCCTTTTGCCCCAGACATCGTACTCAGTACGGTTCGTCATGCGATAGAAATATTAAAGGAAAATAAAGCCGCCAATGATGGTTTTGATGCGAGCTTTAATCCGGTATACAAAATTCCTGGTAAGGAGGAAAATGGTTGGGTCTCTCCCTGGAAATTCGGATTGAATGAAGGACCAATGGTTATTATGATAGAGAATTTCCGGACTCAATTAATTTGGAACATTATTAAGAAATGCGTGTATATTACCAATGGCCTTCGCCTGGCCGGTTTTACGGGGGGATGGCTGGACCAGAAATAGTAAATGCAATAAGCTTAATATTAGTTTATGAATGTTTTACTACCGGTTTTGTATAAAAATGCGGAATACATCGTTGAATATAACGAGCCGGATAGCACGCCTGACCATAAAGATTATATTGTACGCATCGAATCTATTAAAGGCAATTCAGATCAATATGCAGAAATAGAAGAACAAGTGGGAAAGGAGTTCACTTTCAAGGCTTCAGATAAATTGGAGGGAGATATGAATCAGCCTTTGGATCTTATCATAAAGACTTACCGCGATCACATTGTAAAAGATGTAGACCGGCTGAACAGAGTATAAATATGATTTGTCGATGAGTCAACTTCGTATCATTCACCACATCCATAAATTACCGGCTCATGGTAGATTGTGGATCGGACTTTCCGTAGCCCTGCTCGTTTTCCTGTTTTCTCGGCAATCACCGCCTGCGATCCGGTTTATACTGGTCTGGAGCAGTTTTGTCTTTTCGATCCTGGCGTTGTTATGGACGACCATCCTCACCACGACACCAGGTGAAGTGCGACTTATTGCCAAAAAGCAGGATTCAAGCCGGACAATTATTTTCGTTTTCGTGCTGTTCGCCTCCTTTGTAAGTCTGTTTGCCGTTATTCTCTTGTTGCGTATCCTGCCGGATACCAAACAGGCCGGATACAAATACCATATCGGGTTTTCGATCATTTCTGTGGTCCTTTCCTGGATTCTGATCCATACGATATTCGCCATTCGCTATACCCATCTGTATTACACATATAAGTTGGAAGAAAAGGATAAGGACATAGATCATGGCGGCGGACTGCTGTTCACCACCAGCGATGCACCGGATTACTTTGACTTTACCTATTTTTCATTTGTTATCGGTATGACGTTTCAGGTTTCCGATATACAAATCACTTCACGGCATATGCGGCGGATTGTTTTGGGTCACGCATTACTTTCTTTTATTTATAATACGGTTATCCTTGCCCTGACGATCAATATCATATCCGGGCTGATTCAGAAATAAGCTGATTCCATCGTTACCGGTTTTGCATACAGTAAATATCCATTTTCCCCTCAATCCGGCAATAAAAATCAATGCCAGGGAAGGAAACTGAATGAAAACCAATTATTTACCCGGCACCTGTCTCTCACCCCGGAAATGAAATCCGGATTAATAAATATGGCTCACGGATAATTTCCGTTTATATTCGTCCTGGCTATGGGCCGTGCAGAACGGTCCCTGGCATATTCCCGCATCCTGATCTTTCAAAACAGATCAGGTACCGCTGATCCAAATCCGGTGATTTACATGGCAGATGCAAACGATATGAAACGCAGGTCGAAATCGTATAAACGCTTTTTTTAAATATCTCAAACACAAAAAAAAACCAAATGAAACGGATTTTATCTGCTATCACTGTGATAGCCCTGCTCGTATTCTCATCCTGCGGCAATCCCGCCGACAAAACAACCACTGCTTCCGGCACAGACACCGTTGCAGCCGTTAAAGACACCGTTCCGGTCGTCGCGGTGAAACCAGCTTTTAAGCCCTTCGATGTAGTGGAAATCGGCCATACGGTAAAGGACTATGCCAAATGGAAACCAGCCTTTGATGCGGATTCCGCAGCCAGAATGGCGAGTGGACTGGGATTTATTGTGATCGGCAAAAACCAGAAGAACCCGAATAATTTGCTAGTCGTTTTAAGCGTGGCTGATGTACAAAAAGCGAAGGATTTCGCTGCCAGTCCAAGGCTTAAAGAAGTGATGCGAAAGAATGGCGTCATTTCAAAACCGGTGGTTGATTATTTCCACATCATCAGATTCAGCGCGGATTCAACGATAAAACAATGGGTTACGATTACCCATCAGGTAAAAGACTTTAATGCATGGGTAAAGGTTTTTGATGCGGAAGGAACTGCCACAAGGGCCTCCTATGGCCTGTCGGATGCCGTACTGGGCCGTGGAATTAATGATTCGAATAGCGTACATATAGTATTTGACATCACAGACATGAAAAAGGCAAAAGCGAGGTTCGCAGATCCGAAACTCAAAGCCTTAATGAAAGAAGGCGGAGTAATCGGTGAGCCGAGAGTTAATATTTATACGGAACAATAATATTGATCAAACCTGATCTCATCAAGCCGTCCCGGCTCATCCGGGATGGCTTTTTTATAATCATTTTAATGCCTACATTTATTCTGAATTCTACCCTCCGTCAGCCCATCCTTCTTTACCCTGTGCATCTTTAATCATTAAAAATTTCAAGCATGAAAAAAACGATTGCCATGACTTTTGCCATTTCTTTATTCTTTGCCTGTACGCATCAAAAGACCGAAGACAAAGCAGCAACAGCCACTGATTCTGCTGTTGCGGCTCCAGCTAAACAAATGCCCGTAGAATTTGCAGATGCCAAGTATGTCGAGATTGGTAAAATGGGAAATGCTTCCCTGTCGTCTGGCAATATCGATGCATGGATGAATAGTTTCGCCGACAATGCCGTTTACCTTTGGAATAACGGAGACAGCCTGGCGGGAAAACCACTCATCACATCCTATTGGAAAAATAGAAGGGGGAAAGTGATTGATTCCATCAACTTCACTCAGGATATCTGGTTAGCTGTTAAAGTGAATCAGCCTCAGCAGGCGGCACAAGCACCAGGAAATTGGTTATTGGGTTGGTATCTTACATCGGCTAAATACAAAACCGGAAAGAGAATGGCTCAGTGGATCCATACCGCTACGCACTTTGATGCCAATGATAAAATTGACCGTGTGATTCAATTCCTGGACAGGGCGCCCATTAACGCAGCGACGAAAAAGTAATTTCCCCCCCAATATCTTTATTCAGCAAACGGCATGGCATCATGCCGTTTTTTATTTCCTGGCAACCCGATCGGATCTCTAAATCCTGATCAGTTGCAATGGCTATATAAGCCAACGGGATCAGCACCGGCGAATCATGGGTTATTTTTACCAGGAAGGATTCCATGATCACTTCCTGGTTATTTACATGTCAGCTCCTGAATAATCCGAAATACTTAAAAGTTAATTTTCTTACACACTTATCTCCACTGATCCAACAATTCCTGAATATCGTAAGATAAAAAGGGGAAAGAAAAATGAAATAACCGGTATAAAAAGGAAAGCCTGCGGGATCAATAGCCGGAAATTTGAACATATAACGGCTGACTTTATAGCAATATAACACCCGTAAAATCGTTGGATATTAAATATCCATCAATGAAAAACTTTGCCTGCTCTATCCTGCTTTTTATATCTTTTTCAGCCTGCAGCCCGGGAAACCGGTCCTTTTCAGATGGTAGTAAGTGGATACCTACCGAGTTTGATATGAACAGGGAAACACTGCTGGTGGAGAAATTCCCGGGAAAAGATCGCCTGACCCAGGATATGGATGAATTTTTAGCCAAGCATTATCCTGGAAAATATGTAATAGTCAGCAAGGAGGAAATTGCCGACAAATCCGGCAAATATGGCGACCTGACCCTTTACCGGTTCGCTTTTCAATGGAAAGTAACATCGCGTTATAATTTTTCTAATGGTTTTACGGACTATGATCCCGATGGAAAGTTCTATGATCGTAGTACCGATAAACTCTATCCTACAACGAAGAGAATCAATAATTATGGCAACCGTTCTTACATACCTTTTTTCAATACCATTGTGAATCA